>Ga0209402_10000135_pt1 | contig 89217 bp, 86 predicted proteins | sample ArcticOcean_MG_C_3_FD_187437 | JGI IMG/M metagenome (GOLD analysis project Ga0209402, IMG submission 187437) | Marine microbial communities from western Arctic Ocean - ArcticOcean_MG_CB8_126 (SPAdes) (version 2) | ecosystem: Environmental > Aquatic > Marine > Oceanic | place: Arctic Ocean...
TTTATTATTTACCTTTCTAAATTATTCTAAATTCATGTTTGATGTAAGCACTTTAGGTATGATTCTCTCTACTATAAGAGTTCCACCTTTTGGTGCCATCATTTCTACTCTAAATTTAGTTCCAGCTGCTAATTGAGTAATTGCACCACCAGTAGCTGCTAAATTAACTGTAATTGAAGCGCTTTCTCCAGCCTCTAAATTGTTCGCACCAGCTGGTCCAGTATTAATTATTGGATTAATATCAATTCCACTTCCATTAGGTTCCGCGGCGGCATCTTCAATAGTTATTATACCACCGACAGGAACAGCACCAGATGTTCTAAATGTATTATTAACATCTGTATACATAAAAGAAAGCTCAGCAGGTGTTAATGTTTGTGCTTCAGCTCCACTCGCTAATGCAACAGTAAAAGTTATACTGTTAACATATACACATGCTCCAGGAGCATCACAAGTAGCTGTTACAGCACCTTTTGTAATAAAAGATGAACTAGCTTCAGTTAATGCAGCCTGAGCTGTAGTCTTTGCTTTCTCTGTACTAAATAGTCCTGTAGTCATAATTGTAAATGCAAAAACTGCCGCTACAACTACGAATGCAATCAATATAATTGCTGTCTCAAGTCCTGTTATTCCAGAATCATCTCGATAAAACCTGTTAAACTTTTTCATTTTATTATTTACCTTTCTAAATTATTCTAAATTCATGTTTGATGTAAGCACTTTAGGTATGATTCTCTCTACTATAAGAGTTCCACCTTTTGGTGCCATCATTTCTACTCTAAATTTAGTTCCAGCTCCTAATTGAGTAACTCCACCTGCGGTCGCAGCTAACCAAACTGTAATTGAAGCGCTTTCTCCAGCCTCTAAATTGTTCGCACCAGCTGGTCCAGTATTAATTATTGGTACAATATCAATTCCCTGTCCAGCAAGAGCTACTGCAGGCAGAACAGGTTCTGCAGTTATTATATCTCCAGTTTGTACAGTTCCAGAGGTTCTAAATGTATTATTAACATCTGTATACATAAAAGAAAGCTCAGCAGGTGTTAATGTTTGTGCTTCAGCTCCACTCGCTAATGCAACAGTAAAAGTTATACTGTTAACATATACACATGCGGCAGGAGTATCACAAGTAGCTGTTACAGCACCTTTTGTAATAAAAGATGAACTAGCTTCAGTTAATGCAGCCTGAGCTGTAGTCTTTGCTTTCTCTGTACTAAATAGCCCTGTAGTCATAATTGTAAATGCAAAAACTGCCGCTACAACTACAAATGCAATCAATATAATTGCTGTCTCAAGTCCTGTTATTCCAGAATCATCTCGATGAAATTTTTTCATTGATTTAAAAATAGACATAATGAAATTTCCTTATATATTTATATAGTTTATTAAACATCTTTTTAAGATTATTAGTAATTTTATTCTAAAACCACAACTATTTCAACCATATTGATACAAATAGTACTTAAATTTGATAATAATCAATTGATATTTAATTACTTTTAAATACAAATTGATTATTATCAAATAACTGATTATTTAAAAATTATTGTAAATTCATACCTCTAGTTAGAGTTTCAGGTATAGTTCTCTCAAGTATTAATGTTCCCCCTTTGGGCGATATCATTTCAATTCTAAACTTAGTCCCACTTCCTAAATGAATAACATCATGGACAGGATTATCTCCTCCTCCTCCTTTTTCAGTATTTAGATTTAAAAATATTGTAACTATTGCATAATCCCCTCTTTCTAATAAGTTTTCTTGTGTAACTTTAGGCAAGAGAGGTGTTTTTTTTGAATCATCAGAAACTATTACAGTTGCTATAGTCCTAATTCCAAATTTATCACTTGTACTATTATTTTTTTTACAAGACCACCCTAAGCTACCACTAAACTGTATATAGTAAATTCCTGGTTTATCTGGTGAAGTAAATTTAATATTTTTATTTACAGAACCTCCACCATGAGTCCCTCCACTTTTCAAGCAATTAGAAAATGTACCATTCATTTTTACGTAGAATTGCACTATACAACCTGGACAGTAATTTGAATGTGTATATGACATAGATACATTCAAATTAATAGATTCTCCAGGTTTTACAGTTATCACATTTGAACTGGTATTATTTAAGTCAACTTTATTCCACGTTGTATCTCTTCCTGCGTAACCTACTTTATGTGGCAATGGATTAGTATTCGAGGTTGGAGTAGGTGTTTCTTTATCTATTTTAACTCCATTATCAGATTCAATTCCTGTAATATCTATGCCTGTAATAATACCTGCAGTTGGAACATCACCTGAAGTCCTAAAATCATTATTTTTATCAAAGTAATGAAAAGCAAATTCTTCTTTATTAATATTTTGCATACCAGATCCACTTGCTAAACCTATAGCAAAACTTATTGAATCAACATATTCATCATCTTTACCTACAGGAGCAGCATCTTTTTCACAATCTAAATTATCATCTGATACTGAACAGGTTGCAGTAACTGAACCTTTAATAATAAATGCCGAAGTAGCTTCAGCTAATGCTGCCTGGGCAACATTTTTTGACTTTTCTGAACTAAACAGACCTACAGTCATAATTACAAATGCAAACACTGCAGCAACAACTACAAAACCAATCAAGATGATAGCTGTCTCCAGTCCTGTTACTCCAGAATCATCATATAAATTATTTTTTAATCTAAATCTGTTTATCAATTTAAATTTCAAAACTCCTGTTTCTTATTAATTTATAAACCTAAATTTATTTCAAGAAATAAATATATTATATATTTTTCTTTAGGATTTCTCACTCTCTGTTAAAATAAAATAAAATCACTAAGATACCTTCGCCTTAATGTAATCACACATATTTTAATATTGGCACATCAAAAGAAGACAATAGACTTAGTAAACCATACCCATAAAGCAATAAATCCAGAAACAATGAATACTTAATCCTAAATTTCTTAATAGCTTAATATATAATTCCTATATACAAATATAAATTGAAAGATTAAATAATTTAATATATAAGTATTAATCAATAATTGAAATTATAGAATTTTATTTTGCAGATGATATATTATGAAAATCAGCATTCTTATTACAGTTGATACGGAGGATTAAATGAGATTAAAAGATAAAGTAGCTATAATTACCGGAGCTGGATCAAGTGGCCCTGGAATTGGAACTGGTAAAGCTATATCTAGTGTTTTTGCTAAAGAAGGTGCAAAAGTGGTTCTAGTAGATAAAAATTTAGACAGAGCAAATGAAACTTTAGAATTGATAAAAAATGATGAGAACTATAATGGTGGAATTTCAATAGCTGGTGATGTTACATCTTTAAAAGATTGTGAAAATATAGTCTCAAAAACCATAAGTGAATTTGGTAAATTAGATATATTAGTAAATAATGTTGGAATTTTAGCACCGGGAAATGTTATTAATGTAACAGAAGAAAATTATGACATAGTTATGAGTGTTAATTTAAAAAGCATGGTGTTAATGAGTAAATATGCTGTTCCTAAGATGATAGAAAATGGCGCGGGATCAATCATTAATATGTCATCTTTTTTGGGATTACGCTCTGGCAGCGTTTTTGAAAGTATTCCCTACTCCGTTTCTAAAGGAGGAATAATAGCATTAACAACAACAATGGCCTCTGAACACGGACGAGAAGGAATCAGAGTCAATTCTATTGCACCAGGATATCTATATACTCCAATGGTTGCAGGTAAAATGACAGATGAACAAAGAGATTTAAGGAGAAAGGCTTCTCCATTGGGAACAGAAGGTGATGCATGGGATGTGGCATGGGGAGCTTTATATTTAGCAAGCGATGAAGCCAGATGGGTAACAGGAATTGTATTACCAATAGATGGAGGGATATTAGCTACCTCACCTTTATCTATGCATCACCACTTAAAATAACGATTATTGAATTATTACAGTTGAATATAATTAACTAATATATTAATGTGTAATCAATAAAATTATACATATACTAATGATACTAATGAGGTTACTTTGCAACAGCAAATTGGAAGATATCAAATATTAGAAACTGTGGCTGTTGGTTCTCAAGGTTCAGTTTATCAAGCCTATGATTCAGATACTGGTCAAGTAGTTGCTTTAAAAGTATTACTATCTAACCACACACAAAACCCTACATATGTAGAAAGATTCAATAGAGAAGGCACAATGGTTGCATCTTTAGACCATCCCAACATAGTAAAAATATTTGAGGTTGGCAATGAAGGTGATATATATTTCATGTCTTTTGAATATCTACCAGAAAGCCTAGATAATATTATAAAAGCTAGTGCTCCAATGATAGTAAATAGTGTTGTGCAATTTGGGAAACAAATCTCTGCAGGGCTTGAATTAGCCCATAAAAATGAAATCATTCACAGAGATGTTAAACCACAAAATATATTAATCGGATCTGAAGGACAAGCTAAACTTGTTGATTTTGGAATTGCGCACGCTGATAGAATGTCTGGAATAACCGAAGCAGGAGCCATATTAGGAACACCTCATTACATGTCTCCTGAGCAAGCTTTAGGTAAACCAGCGGATCACAGATCAGATATCTACGCTTTAGGTTGCTTACTTTACCAAATGATTACAGGGGTTTTACCTTTTGACGATGAAGACCCAATGAAAGTTATTAGACAGCAGGTCGATGACCAACCAGTAAAGTTAAAAAAATTACGATCAGACATACCTAAAAAACTAATTTCTATAGTAGAAAAAGCGATGGCAAAAGAGCTAGCAATACGTTATCAAAGTATAGCCGATCTATCTTCTGATTTAAATAAACTTGAGAAAACCTTACCCCTACCTCAACTTACAAACCTTAATATAACGACTCGAACTCAACAAAAACCCCAATCTCAACAAGATGAAAAAAATAAATTTAGACCTTCAGAATCATGGATTGATGAATGGTCTCAATCTTGGGATAAAACTCACAAAAGTACTCTAGCTAGAATCACTGCTGTGCTATCTATATTAGGAGGGCTTGCATATATATTAGTCCAATTTGGATATCTAAATATAATTACTGATGCTTTAAGAAAAATATTTTAACTATTAGTTAATTATTTTTCTTCTATTTTTACAGTTTCTATTGCATCACCTGGTTTTGTAGCAGTTCCAGGATCACGAATAGATATACTACTTACAACATCCATACCTTTAATCACTTTTCCAAATACTGTATGACATGATTCCCTGGAACAGTCTTTTTTATTACCTGATGAATCATATCCATCTAAAAATTCAGTTGGTACAAATGTAATAAAAAACTGACTACCATTTGTGCCTTTACCACCACGAACTCCAGCGTTTGCCATTGATAGCATACCTGGTGAATCATGACGTCTTATAGGACTAGGCTCGTTATCAAAAGTGTAACCCGGTCCACCTGAACCACTACCAGTAGGATCTCCGCCTTGAGCCATAAATCCAGGTATTACTCTATGAAAAGTTACTCCGTCATAAAAACCATCTTTAGCTAAAAAAACAAAACTATTAACAGTTACTGGGGCTTCTTTGACATATAGTTCGATAACTATCTCACCACCTGTTTCCAAAATCATTGTAGCTGTATAGTCTTTATTAGTATCAACAGTCATTGGAGGAGCGCTATCATATTGTTTCATTTTTCTTCCTTTTGATTCTGTAGGTTTTTGTGTGGCTATTGGTTTTCGTATAGTTGCTGGCTGTGAACTCAATTTCTGTTCACTCTTAAGAACTTCCTTAGTTTCTGTATCCGAAGTCCCAGTAGAACTACAACTCATAATCAATAATAATAAAATTATAAAAGAATTAAATAACAAAAATTTATAACAATTAGTCATTTTAATTTTAGAAATCATAATTTAACCTCAATAAATAATTTTTACATATTCCAATACACAAGAATCATTTTTTCAAAAATTCGAATTTTTGACAAGTGTTAAAGAGTCAAATTCAGGTTTCATTTATAAAAAAATTAATGAATTTATGATTTTTTAACAGATTCTATCATTGCTTGTATATACCCTTGAGCAAAAATCCTAGATCTATAACCTCCCCAATTTCCAGGAAAATCTACATCATTATAAATTAATGGGCAATGATCATCCATAAATACACCTTCATAACCAAATTTGTTATAAATACTCATTGTTTTATACATATCAACATATCCATTATTAATAAATTCTTCAGAAAAACTTGGAAGCTTACTTGAAACATTTCTAAAATGTACATATAAAATTTTATTTCTCTTAGCAAAATATTCTATCATTTCATATATATCTTCATTCATTTCAGAAAATGTACCCTGACAAAACTCAATTCCATTTGAATCTGACGGATAAATTTCTATAAGCCTTTTATATGAATTAAAACTACTTAATATTCTAGGAACTCCATTAATAGAATCCACAGGAGGATCATCAGGATGTATACCTAGCTTAATACCTTCTTCTTCAGCAATTGGAGTAATAGCTTTAATCCAATATTCTAAATTCCTCCACATATCTTCACTAGTGATTTTTGAATCAGTTGATAAGAATTCATGCTCTATTGGATAATGCTTCATAGGATGATAATTTTTTTTATCTAAATCAAAATATCTAGCCTTAGATTTGCCACGAATCATTATATCTTCTGAACGCCAGACACAATTTAACATCCAATGATAACCTAATATAGGAATACCTGCCCTAGCTATATCTTTAATTTCATCAATTAATTCTTGAATAATTTCATCTCTTCTAGGCCCACCTAATAAAAGATCTCTATATTCAGGATAACAACCTATACCACCTTCAATTGCAGCGATATTTAATCCATAAGAATTAACTTTTCTAGATAATTCTTTATAATCATTTAATGTTGCTCTAGGTTTATTTAATTCTATTTCTGTACCAGGATAAAATTTAAAACCTGGACCTCCATAAATAACAATATCCTTAACACCCAGTTGAACTGAAGTATTTAGAACTTCATCATCTAATATTTTAATAGCCCAAGCATTTTTCATATATCGCCTTTAAAATATTTTTTTAAATTAATATTTATGGTATGATTATTCGAAAATTAGAAATATCATTAAATTTTTTATATTGAAATTATACTCTATAAATCTTTAAATAAGGAGCTAATATGACTACTACTCAAGACAGAAATGTAGTTCGATCTCAAAAAGAATTCAAAGTTATTGGCACAAGACCTTTACTTAATTCCTCAACTGGAGCCCACAAAGTAACTGGAGAAGCTGTATACGGTGCAGATTTTTATCCAAATGAATATTTTCACGGCAAAATACTAAGAAGTCCTCATGGTCATGCAAAAATTAAATCTATCAATACATCTAAAGCCTCTGCTTTAGATGGAGTAAAAGCAGTAGTAACTTATAAAGATTATCCTTCAGGCAGTTCTGAAGGGAATCATGGAATGGCTGATTTACCTATGAAGTATCTTAGAGACCACTCAATGGCTAGTGATAAAGTTTTATATGCAGGTCATGCAATTGCTGGCGTAGCTGCAACAAACCCACATATTGCTGAAGAAGCATTATCTTTAATAGAAGTAGAATATGAATTACTTCCAGCAGTGCTTACAGCTCCAGAAGCTTTAAAAGAAGGCGCTCCCATTTTATTAGAAGATTTAAAAACTAAAGGTGATATAGCTGCACAAAACGGACAAACTAATCTTGCTGATCATTTTCGACATGAAAAAGGCGATATCAAAAAAGGTTTTGGAGAAGCAGATCATATAATAGAAAGAGAATTTAATACTGCAACAGTTCATCAAGGATATATTGAACCTCAAAATACTACTGCTTATTGGGATAAAGATGGCAGGCTTTTCATATGGCTTAGTACCCAAGGTCCATTTGAAGTAAGAAGTGAGACAGCACTTGCTGTGGGAATAGATGAAGCTAAAGTTAGAGTTACTCCTTTGGAAATTGGAGGAGGCTTTGGAGGAAAATTCCCTTTATATCATGAACCAGTAGCTGCTCTTTTATCTAAAAAATCAGGAAAAGCTGTAAAGATTGTAATGACTAGGCAAGAAGTATTAGAAGGAACTGGTCCTACTCCAGGTTCATATTCGAAAGTGAAAATCGGAATTACTAATGCAGGTAAAATTACTGCTGCACAAGCTTATATAGCCTTTGAAGCAGGTGCATATCCTGGGTCTCCAGTAGCCGCAGGAGCTCAATGTGTATTTGCTGCTTATGATATTCCTAATGGATTAGTTGATGGATTAGATGTAGTAGTAAACAAGCCAAAAGCTGCTGCTTATAGAGCACCTGGAGCGACACAAGTTGCTATGGCAACAGAAACAGTAATTGACGAATTAGCCAATAAAATCAACATGGATCCAATTGAGCTAAGAATGCTTAATGCTGCTAAAGAAGGTACAAGAAGAATAGATGGCCCAGTTTATCCTCTTATAGGATGTAATGAAGTTTTAGAAGAAATGAAAAAACACCCGCATTATAACGCTCCAATAACTGGAAAAAACATTGGAAGAGGAATTGCTATAGGATTTTGGTTTAATGCTGGACTTCACTCTTCAGCAACACTCGGTATTAACCCAGATGGAACTGTTAACCTAGTTGAAGGAAGCCCGGATATCGGAGGAAGCAGAGCATCTTTATCAATGCAAGCAGCTGAAGTTTTAGGAATTGATCCAGCAGATGTTAATGCAACAGTAACTAATACTGACCAAATAGGTTATACATTTGGTACTGGTGGAAGTAGAGTAACTTTTGCTACAGGTTGGGCAGTATATGAAGCTGCACAAGATGCTAAACGCCAGATGATTGCAAGAGCTGCTAAAATATGGGATGTGGACTCTTCAACACTTGAATTAAAAGATGGTAACTTTCAATCAAAAACTGACTCTGCTCTTAAACTAACTTTCAAAGAATTAGCTGCTGAATTACATGACGCTGGCGAACCAATATTAGGTGTTGGAAATGTTGATCCCTCTGGAGAAGGTGGAGCATTTGCTGGTAATATAGTTGATGTAGAAGTAGATCCGGATACAGGAAAAGTACAAATACTAAGATTTACAGCGATTCAAGATGCTGGTAAAGCTATTCATCCTAGTTTTGTTGAAGGACAAATGCAAGGAGGTAGTGTTCAAGGAATTGGATGGGCACTTAATGAAGAATATTTTTACAAAGAATCTGGAAACATGGCTAATATCAGCCTATTAGATTATAGGATGCCAACAGCATTAGATTTACCCAATATAGATACAGTAATAGTTGAAGTTGCAAATCCAGGACATCCATTTGGAGTTCGTGGAGTCGGTGAAGTTAATATATCACCTCCTCCTGCAGCAATTGCTAATGCTATTAACAATGCTATTGGAGTAAGAATGCAAGTGTTACCTATGAATCCGAATAATATAATGGAAGCAATCTGGAAGAAATAAATCTTTGTAGATTACTAAATTAATTTAGGTTTAGATCCAGATAAAGTTTTTCTCATTACTTTAATTAGATTTTTAGCTGGTGAAGAAATCTGTTTGCCTTGTAAAGTTATTATACCTACTTGTTCAACAGGTAATATATTTGCCATACTTATTACAGAAAGAATATTTGTATCCTCTGGTTCAATAGCTAATCTAGGACCAACTGAAATGCCCATACCTAAACTTACATAACGTTTAATAACTTCAATACTATCTAACTCTAAAATAACTTCGTAATTTAATCCTTTTATTCGAAATCCTTCTTCAAGCATCCTACGGGTAAAAGTATTATGTTTTGTTAATATTAACGGCCATGGAGCAACTTGTTCTAAGGAAACTAAATTCTCGGTAGTTATTGGATGATTTAACGGCGCTAATAAAACACGCTCAAAAGCAAATAATCCTTCAAAATTTAAATCAGTAGATCTTCTAGGTGGTGGAGATATACCTAACTCAACTTCACCAGATTGAACTAATTTGATGACTTCATCACGTGTGGCAGAACTAATTCTAAATTGAACATTAGGATAGTCAGTAAGAAAAACTTTTAAAACCCTTAATAAAGTGTGAGGAATTATATCTGGAGTTGATGCTATATATATCGGTCCATAATTTTCTGCAATTTTAGTGGAAACAGATAAAGAATCAATCCCGTCAATTAATGGAGAAGCTAAATCTAATAATTTTTTACCTGGTAAAGTAAGCTTAATTGGCCTTTTAATTCTATCAAACAAAATAATACCTAAGCTAGTTTCTAATCTTTTAATATGAGAAGTCACAGTAGGTTGGCCAACACCTAATGTTTCAGCAGCTTTAGATATACTATTTAGCTTAGCAGCGATAATAAAACTTTTTAATTCTCTGATTTCCATACCCACTCCAATATCAATATCACAAAAAATGATACTATTTATCACGAAAAATGCATTTACATAATACATCTAATGATACACAATATCATTAATAGAAATCAATACTCAAATGCAATATTACGAAAGAAAATATTACGAAAGAAAATGAAATGATAATACTTAAATCTTGCCCAAGATGCACAACCGGAGCTTTAACTGTTCTAGATGATGTATTAGACGGTAAAACTTATTCTTGCCTACAATGTGGCCACTACATATATGATTTAGAAAAGAAAAATTTAAATCCAGTTAGTGAAGACAAAAATGAATTGTTAGCTGTAGAAGTTCAATAAATTAAAATCATAACTTACAATTCATTTGGATATATATACTTTAATTAAAATAAATATATTATAAAAAAATATGTGAATCAATTTAAGCATGACTGCAATCCATTACTTTATTCTGATAAATATAATTGGCGGAATACTAGTAATTGGAAGCTATATATTTGGTTTTAATTCTGAACTAGATAACAACTCAAATCTTTGGGGTGGAATTACTGGTAAAACAAAACAATTATTTACAATCTCTATGTTATTATCAACAACTGGATATTTAACATTTTTGTTTTATATGATATTTAAAGGTGGATTAGATAATAATGATAATGTATCTTTATTAGGATTAAATCCGTTTTTAATCCTATCTATATTATTTCTAATCAGTGCCTCTATTTGGATGCCAGCAACTATAAAATTCTTAGATACTTCTTTATATTATTGGTGGGTTGTAACAATTGTCGTTCTTTGGATAACTGCTATGTCATTAGTAGCTATGTTTATAATATTATTGTTTTCTCAAAATATAGAATATAATTTAAGTCTTAAATTAGCTACCCTAGGGATTGCTTACATTTCATTTCATTGCTTAATTTTGGACGCAATAATATGGGTATTTAAATTCCCAAGGTAAGGTAACCTTACTCTTTCAATTCAATTAATACATTTTTGTAAGTACTATTAGTATTATTTATCACTCTATGAATTTGATGATCTGCATGATATGTCCAATCACCCATATTAGCTCCTTTACCCTTAGAGCCATCTCCATACTCAGCATCTAATCCTCCACCTTCAACACATATTGTAATATAATCCCTTTGATGTAAATGCCAATCACTAGCTTGACCAGGTTTTAAAACCAGATTCCAAACCTTAACTTTATTATTTTCAAATAATACATGAGTTGCTATTTCACCTAAATCTTTTTCGTTAAAATTCATTAATCACTTCCTTTATAATTAATTTTATCTATATATTCACTAATATTTATTTATATAATTTGATAATATATATCATAAATAAATATAATAAAAATTTTAATATTATAATGAATAAATATGTTTGATTACGATTTAATAGTAATAGGATCTGGTCCAGCTGGACATAGTGCTGCAATACAAGCTGCTAAAATTAATAAACGAGTTGCATTAATTGAACAAGCTCAAAGCTTAGGTGGCAACATGGTTCATAGTGGAACTATACCTAGTAAGACATTAAGAGAAGCTGTTTTATATCTTACTGGATATAGAGAACATAACGTTTATGGAGAATCATATTCTGTCAAAAAAGATATTACTATGGATGACTTACTAATTCGAACTGATTACGTTATTCAACATGAAATTGACACATTGAAACACCAACTTAGTAGAAACCATATAGATATAATTTCAGCTCAAGCATCTTTTATAAATCAAAATGAAATATCATTAAATTTCAATGACCAGAAGACAAAACGTAATATTACTTCCAAATATTTTGTAATTGCTGTAGGAACTTATCCAACTAAACCAGATAATCTAAATATTAATAACGATTTATTATTCCTAAGTGATGATATATTGAACTTACCGAATGTCCCAAAAACATTATCCGTAATCGGAGGAGGCCCTATAGGATTAGAGTATGCAAGTATTTTTGCTACATTAGGAGTTCGAGTAACACTAATTGATAAATCAGATTCACTACTAAAATTTATGGATTCTGAAATCATAGATTCTCTAAAATATGAAATCAGAAAAAAAAGAATTACTTTAAGATTAAATGAACAAGTATCTGATATACAAAAATTTAAAGATACTCATGAATATAAAATAAAAATCATATTATCTAGTGGGAAACAAATAATTAGTGATAAAGCATTATATACAGTAGAACGATCCGGAAATATTCAAAATTTAAAATTAGAGAACACTGGAGTCTTGTCTAATGAAAGAGGACAAATAAAAGTTGATTCAAATTACAAATCTAACATTCCAAATATTTATGCAGCTGGCGATGTTATAGGTTTCCCAAGTTTAGCATCCACTTCTAGAGAACAGGGTCGTTTAGCAACATGTAATGCTTTTGATATTAAAACAAACAATTATCACAAATTCTATCCATATGGAATTTATACTATTCCAGAAATTTCTATGATTGGAAGTACTGAAGAAGAATTAACTCAACAAGGTATACCTTATGAAACAGGTAAGTCTGAATATAAAGAAATAGCCAGAGGACAAATCATAGGAGATGATACGGGTTTACTAAAACTTATATTTCACATAGAAACAAGAAAACTACTCGGCGTGCATATAATTGGGGAAGGAGCAAGTGAACTTATACATATAGGGCAAAGTGTTTTAGCCTTTGGTGGTAATATAGATTACTTTATAGAAACAGTTTTTAATTACCCTACTTTAGCAGAGTGTTATAAGCATGCTGCTTTTGATGGAATTAACAAAATTAATTAAACTTAAATTATTTAGATACAAATATATTATCTGAAATAAAAAACCGTAATTTACGCTTTAAATCTTTTCGAACTCCAATTCTATGACTAGATTTAATACGAACTTTTTCATAAGAATTTTTAATAAATAAATCTCCATTGATATTTGTAGCCATAATTCCATCGAAAGATTTATCAATAAGCATCGCTTTTGTTAGTTTTCCAGGTCCATTGGAAACATTTTTCCCTTTTTTAGTTCTGTTTACTTCCATGAAATCCAAGCCTTCCAAAGGTTCAATTGCTCTAATTAAAACAGCGGAGGGAATTCCGATTGGCATAGTAACAATATTTAATAACCAATGAGCATGAACCATGTATATGAAAATCTTACCCGGTGTATCCCACATTAATTTAGCAAAATTATTATAACCTTTATAAGCTCTAGATGGCGGATCTTGTTCACCATAATAAGCTTCAGTTTCAACAATTCTTCCAGAAATAATATTATTGTTATAAACTCTAATTAAATATTTACCTAATAGTTGCTTAGCAACTATAGAGGCATCTTGATTGTAAAAATCTTGATCAAGTATATCCATGTTAATTCTGCTTATGTCGTTCTATCTCACCCCACAAAGATTTTGTAGAAATAGCAATTAACATGATTAAAATAGATCCTATGACAGCATTTAGTCCAAGTGAAAATGAAGGACTCAAATATGTTGCAATTATACCAGTGAACAAAAAACCAAATGGAAGACAACCAATAGCCACAGTTACTATACCCAAAGCAATTCCCCTCTTTTCTTTATCTGATAAAATCATCACTATAGTTGTTTGCATAACTCCAAACCCAGAAGCTCCAATACCAATTAGTAACATTAAAATTACTGATAAGGTATAGGAAGTTGAAAAGGAAAATAATAATAATGCACTCGTTCCAAGCAAGGAACCGCAAATATAAACCCTACCTTTGAACTTATAATCTGGGCCATAACCAGCAAGGAAAATAGATCCAATTAGGCCTCCAACACCTGCGGCTGCTAACAATAATCCCATTAAGCCAGCCTCTACTGATAAAACATCCCTAGCAATCACTGGTACAATCTGTAAATACGGATAAAAAAGAAGATTCATCAAAACTGTAATTAATATTACAGCTCTAATTCTTTTTTGATTATTGACATATTTAATTCCCAAAACCATGTCATTAAATATACTTTTCATAACATACATAATATTCAATCTATGTAATTTTTCATCATTCGATTTACCTTTAATATTTTCGTCAAGTTTTATTAAAAAAATACAAATCACTGATAAAATATAAAAAATTGGAATTATAAAATAAGTTCTATTAATATCTAATAGTGCTATTAACATACCTGTAATAGCTGGAGCTAGCATTCTACTAAACTGCATTCCAAATCCATCAAGTGCTATTGCAGTAGTCACTAAAGAATCTCCAAAAATATCATGATTTATAGCTCTTCTGGATGAAAATTCTAAAGCCCAAGATAATCCAGATAAAAATACCACCGCATAAACATACCAAGATTTAATTAAATCTTGGTAAAATAAAATCATAAATATTAAAGTTGCTACAACTGTCATTGTTTGGGCTGAAAGCAATAATGTTCTTCGGTTAACTTTATCTGCTAAATACCCACCTAAGGTTCCAAACATAAAAGATGGAGCAAAACTAAAAGTTCCAATTAAAGCAACTAAAAAACTTGAATCAGTTTTATCCAGCACATACCATGCTAATAAAGTCATTTGAGCAGTCTGACCATTCACAGAAAATATGTTACTCAGCCAAAGACACCTGAAATTACGATTTTTAAATGGAAGACTGATTTTATTAGATGAATTAATTAAATTAGGCATATACGCCATTTTTTATATAGTAAATTATTAATATCAATAAACAACCCGTAAGCTAAATATTTATAAATTGATTATCCTTCATTATTATTAAGTGTTTTCAGAATAATTCTCTATTTTGGAAAAAGACCTTAATAATGAAAGATATTCATTTTTTGTTAATGCAGGATTATAATTATCTTTTACTTTCTTAGCCTTAACAGCACCGTTATACATTAAATCTATTACAGTACCTACCATTGATTTAGATGAGCTAACAACTGCTAAGTTATAATCCTCAACTAAATAATCTAATCCGTGTCCTTTACCAGTCGCAACAGATACAAAGGGATGTATAATCGGCATTAAATTAGATAAATCTCCCATATCAGATGAACCTGTTTCATGTCCTCTTTGTTTGATTTCTGAAGGTTTAACAATTTTATCTAAGTTGGTTAAATAAATATCCTGTAATAAATCATCATTTTTTAATGGTAAGAATCCAGGAATAGTATTTATTTCCACAGATCCTCCCATAGCTAATGCTCCAGCTTTAATTGAACGATCAACTTTTTTTGAAGCAGAAATAATCGCATCAATTGACTTTCCTCTTATAAATGTTTCAATTCTAACATCATCTGGAATTGCGCTTACTGCTTCGCCTCCACGAGTTATAATTGGGTGGATTCTGATTGTATCTTCTTCACGAAAAGTTTCTCTTTGTGCATTAATAGCTGATAATGCGATATTTGATGCATACAAAGCATTAACACCCAAATAAGGAGCAGATCCTGCATGAGAGGCAATTCCTTTAAATGAAATAAGCTTTGCAATCATTCCATTGAATGTACCCCCAACTTCAAATTTTATACCTTTACTTTTTTCAGTTGTATGAGTCATCATCGCTACATCTATATCATCAAATTCCCCTAATTTAACGAACTCAGATTTACCAACTAAAAACTCTATATCTCCAGACTCTCTAAGTTGATTCCTATATTCAATTTCTATATACTCCTCGGCCGGAACAGCTATAAAAACAATTCTGCCAGAAAGATGTTGCATAACATTTGCAGATTTCATACTATTAGCTATAGCTAATAGTATTCCAATCTGAACATTATGCCCACATGCATGAGCTGCTCCAGTATTAATATCTGCATAAGGATGAGCTCTAACTATATTAGAATCTAATTCTCCAATGATTGCAATTGTAGGTCCAGGATTTACACCTTCTAAAATAGCTCTAACTCCTGTTAGAGCTATTTTATCTTTGTAAGGAATACCAATTTTTGCAAATTCTTCTGTAACAGTTTTGGCTGTTTTATATTCCCTATAACCTGACTCAGGGTTATTTAATATTTTTTTTGTAATATCTATATATTGACTACTATTAGAATCTATATTCTGAAAAATTTTTTGTTTTATTTCTTCTAAACTTAAATGGTTCATTATATATTTTCCTCTAATCTAATAAGTATAAATCTTATCCACGAAATAACACGATCAATTTTTATAAGTATTTATTAATAGATATATACTATTAGTATTACTATCATATTGTACAGGCATAAAGTTTCGATTCTACTGACAAGCGTTTAGTTTTTGAATATTCCATTGTATATACATCTTGAGTATCTTCATTTCCTATATGTGTCGGTACTCGTATAACAAATTCAGCAATTTTTAAATTGTTATAACAAATAAAAGAAAGGAAAAATCTTTCGATTTGATGATTAACTGAATAATCAAAATCAGGAAATAATATGGGACCAGTATCAATTTGCATTCTTTTCTTTTCTTTTTGAATATTCATTGTTTTAATTGGATATTCAATTATTGCTTTGAATTTTTTATCTGGAGATATTATTTCTGTCGTAGCAATTATAGGTATTAAATTAATGGTAGCTTCAACAATTTCTTCATCATTTTTCAACTCAACAGCATTTGAGTAATAGGATAGATTAGGTTTAAAATCTGGAAGCGAACTTGAAATATCTTTAACAATATCTATATCTTGTGCCTCACGTAATTTATCACGAACTTGGACATGTCCATGCCTAAAATATACATCAGAATATATACCTACAAATTCAAGATTAGGATCATTTTTAAATAACATATCATCTCTATACATCCATTCTGTACGACATGGAGTTATTAGATAAAACCACTCAGAATCACCAGTTTCTAAATTAATCATTTGAGCCCGTGAATCAATTAATATTCGAATTGAATTGTCCCAAGGCATATGTCCCGGTTTTCTATTATCATTAGAGTCATATTTTGCTGTCCAGCTAATACTTGTATTGCCATAATTACATAATTTCATATTTATTTCTCCGTAACAATTAAATTTTTGAAAAACGATAATTCTTATGATACTCTATTTTAAAAACATTCTAAATCTAATTTTTTTCATTGAATTATTTAAATAATTCAATGAAAAATGATTAGAAAACCTAACATAATTGTTAATTTCTGATTTAAAATCTAAAATGGATGAATGGTTTTTCAAATACGTTAACCCTAGCAAAGATGGAATTAACCAAAACCCTGAATCAGATGGACAACAAAGCTTATTACCTTGATTAAATTATAGGAGATATATTAAAAATGAGTAATTCTAAATTTAAAGTTTATTACATAGATATTCAAGCTAGTGACGATATTCAATCAACACAAAAACAATTGGATACTGCAAATGCAAAATTAATTCCACTAAAGACGCCAAAAGTTGAAAATGAACTTATTAATAGAATTAAAGATGCAGATGGATTGATAGTTGTTGAATCTCAAATTAATGAAAAAATAATTAATAATTTAGAAAAATGCAAAGTTATACTTAGGACTGGTGTAGGATATGATGTAATTGACATCAATGCAGCAAATAAAAAAAATATTGCTATAATTAATGTTCCGGATTTATGGACAAGAGAAGTAGCGAATCATGCTATAGCTCTTTTACTTAATTTAAATAGAAAAATAACTATTTCACAAACAGATATTCGAAATCATGTCTGGACACCAACATTACCATATAAAGTAGGCAGCCTTCATAAAGAAACTCTTGGAATAATAGGATTAGGGAAAATAGGAAGTGAAACTGCCACAAGGGCAAGATCTTTTGATTTAAATGTAATTGCTTATGATCCTTATCAAATTGAAGAATATTTTAATAAACGTAAAGTGAAAAAAGTTGAACTTGAAGAATTACTTACAAAATCAGATTATATTTCCTTACACTGCCCACTTAATAAAGAAACTCACCATATAATTAATAAATCTACTCTCAGTTTAATGAAAAAATCTGTATTAATTATTAATACTTCAAGAGGGCCTGTTATTAATGAGAAAGATTTAATTCAAGCTTTAAATAATGGGGATGTATCAGCTGCAGGTTTAGATGTATTAGAAAAAGAACCTCCTGATAAAAATAACCCATTAATAAATATGGATAATGTAATAGTAAGTCCTCATTCTGCACATTATTCAAATGAATCAATTAAAACAAGATATATAAGATTTGGTTCTGAAGTTGCAAAAGTATTAAATGGATATAAGCCTATCAACTTAGTAAACAAAGAGATTTCTAATATATTAAACCTCAAATAATAAGTTAATTATTTTGAATTTTAGCGGTAAAATTTAGTTCGAGTCTTAAAGTATCATCAAGCGTCAAAATAAACGGCAGGCTAGGTTTTTTAATATCAAATGTATTAAAATCAATTGAAGTTTTGGCTATTCCTGTAATCTCTTCATTATCAATATTAGCTAAAAGGGTCCAAGCAACTTCTTTTGTAACTCCATGTATAGTAATATTTCCAATTAATTTTAGATTAATTTCACCAGAAGTAGGTAAGGGCCCATTTAAACCTTCCATCATATTAATTTCAAAAATTACTTCAGGAAATTTATTAGATTCTAACGCATTATTTTTTATATAGTTATCTCTTTTAGGTTCATCACTTTTTAAGCTTTTTACATTAACGACAAATCTTGAACCTTTTGATATCAACTTTCCTTCTGAAGAAATTATTATTCTACCTTCAACTAATTGAGTTTCACCACTTACATCTTTCTCAGAAACCCATCTAACTAGTTGCTCTCTAATTATATATCTAGCAGTTGAACCTTTCTCTATATTTATAATTTTTTCAATTGGGGTAGATTCTTTATCAGGTTTGGCAGTAGTGGTTGGCTGTAGGACTTTTTTATCGGGTTTGGAAGCAATAATAGGACGTGTGACTTCTTTATCATTAACTAATGTAGAAGTCTCAAGATCTGTAATATTTGAACAAGCTAAAATAAAAAGGCATAATAAAGAAAAAATATATATAATTTTATTATTCATATAGACTCCAAATTCTAATAAATGAATAATTTGTTAGAATTGCAATAATATTTTAAATATCTATTATATATTTTAAACTTAAAATGAAATAAAGCACAACTCAATTATAAGGATGGACTATGCGGAATAAAAAACAACATTTATCTGGAAACGAAGCTAGAGATTTACATGAACAAGCTTTAGTAATTGATACTCAACAGCCACCAGCAACTTCAGGTTTCATTTTTACTGAAAGAATGAAATTAGAACTTTTAGAAATGGAAAAGCTTGGATACAACAGACAAGAAGCTTCAGCAGTTTTAACAAAAATTGCAGAACAAGAAATCAGATCATCTCCTTCTGCTAGAGCTCAATACTTAGCTTTATGGAAAAGATCTGGTGTAAATATAGCTAGTGGTACTTATAGTGCAGGAACGGCTATTGAAAATGCATTTATGACAGCTACAGAAGGAATAGCTCAAGCAAGATCTTATATAGATGCTTTAGAAGGAGAATTGAATTTAATTTTAAACTCTAAAGATATTGAAGAAGTATATAATTCTGGGAAAAGAGGATTGATAATCGATTTCCAAGACACTTTACCTTTTGGAACAGATTTAAACAAAATTGAATATTTTTACAATTTAGGATTAAGGGTTGTACAGTTAACTTACAATCTTAGAAATCTAGTAGGTGATGGATGTACAGAAACCTATAAAACAGGTTTGTCATATTTCGGAAGAACTGTAGTAGGAAAATTAAATGATTTAAACATGGCTGTTGATGTTAGTCACTGTAGTCAACAAGTAGGTTGGGATGCCTTAGAAATTTCAGATGCACCAATAATTATCACTCATTCTTCAAGTAATGCTATATGCTATCACGACAGAGGAAAAGACGATGACTTAGCTAAAGCTGTAGCCAATAAAGGTGGTTTTTTTGGAGTAGCAATTGTACCTGGATTTTTACAAAACAATGGGAGTATAGCTACATTAGATGACTTTGCTAAACATATCATACATCTTGTAAATGTAATGGGAATAGATCATGTAGGTATTGGTAGTGATATTTGTGGTAACGGACCTGAAACTGGAGTTATATTTGATGAAGAATTTCCTAAGAGCATGCCTCGACAAATTGAATATTACCGTGAAAATCCAAATAAATTTAACTGGTATGGATTTAGAGAAGAACACAGGCTCACTCCAGATTATCGTATAGAAGGATTCGATAATTTTGGTGATTGGCCAAATTTAACAGTTAAATTAGCAGAAAAGGGTTTTAATGAAGAAGAGCTTAGAAAATTATTAGGCTTAAATTATTTAAGGTACTTTCGTGAAGTAATTGGTTAAAAAATAGAATTATTTAATAATTTAAAATCTTATAAAGCAACAGCCCATATTACTATAATCACTGTTAATACAATCATTAATCTAGTTAAAGTTTGAATATAAACAAAGGAAAATAAGTATATATTATTGACATTATTTATTTAATTTTTCAGATTTTTGGAAATCTAACTTAGCTTTATCAAACATTTCTAATTCTTCGTATACTTTAGCTCTATTATAATAAGCATCTGAAAAATCAGGATTATTTACAATAGCTATAGAAAAATTTTCTATAGCTAAATCATATTTAAAAATATAAGCATAAATATTCCCAATATTATAAAATGCGATAGGATCTAATGGATTAAGCTCAATAGCCATTTGAAAATCAACTATGGCTTTAGGATATACCTTCATATTATCCCAAAGGTGTCCACGATTATTATAAGAATTGGCGTACGTAGGATTAATTTCAATTGCTCTATTATAATCATCTATAGCTTTTTGAAATTCTCCTAATTCTTTATAAGCGACACCCCTGTTATTATAAGCTTCAAGATTCTGAATATCTAATTGTAAAGCTTGTGAAAATGCATTTGCAGCATTTTCAAATTCACCATCAACAAGAAATTGATTGCCTTTTGTCATGTATTGTACCAAAGATAAACCTTCTGGTAATAACTCTAGAGGGATTTTAGTTTCTACAATTCTTAATTCCAATTTTGAAGAATCTTCTTTAGTATTATTACATGACAATAATAATATTAAACTAAATAAAAACACAACTACTCTCATAATTATTTGGGTAAAATTACAGACCTGATTACATCTGTACCTCCGTCACGTAACCATTCTGAGTATTTGAAAGCTTCATTAATTTCACTCAATTGAAAATGATGTGAAATAATATTCGCAACTGGATATATATCTTTTGTACGTTCAATTAATTTTATCCCTACTGGCAATAACCAAGGTTCATAAAATGATGCAGGTACTACATATTTAATTCCATGTAATATTCTATTAAAATCTACCTCTACATTACTACCCGGTATTATGTTACCAACCTCTACATATGTACCTCCAAGTCGTAACATTTCTAAACCTTCATTAATAACTTCTGGTACTCCTGCCACCTCTATTACGACATCTGCTCCTCCTCTAGGGCCAGATAATTCTTTTACCATTCTTATACGTTCTGATTTACTATTAATATTATTTATATTAATAGTATAGTCAGCACCACATTCTTTAGATAAAGACAATCTGTTTTCTTGTGAATCTATCGTAATTATAGTACCAGCACCTTTCTCTCTAGCATATAAAGTTGCATATAAACCAAGCGCACCAACTCCCTGTATAACAACAAGATCCCCTGAATTCATATTTGAACGCTCTATAGCTGACATTACAGTTGCTAAAGCACAGTTAATAGAAGTAATAGAGTCATCTGAAAGAAATGAATCAATCTTAAAAACAAAAGCTCCAGGACGAATATAGTAAAAATCTGCAAATCCACCTGTACAATAAGGGAATTCTTCTATAGTTTTACGAGGACTGAAATTAGCTGGACAATCTGTAAATTTACCTCTAATACATTGATAACATCTATGGCATGGAGCAAAATATGTAAATATTACTCTATCTCCAATATATAATTTCTGCCCTAAATGATCAGTCGAAACTCCAACTCCTAAAGTATGAATTTTCCCAGTCAATTCATGACCTAGTATCACTCCACCGGGAGATTTCTTTTTACCTCTCCAAGCATGTAAATCTGATCCACATATAGCAGAAGCAGTTACTTCTATTAAAATGCCACCAAATTCTACCTTCGGAGTTGGATATTCTATTAACTCAAATTTAAAAGGTTCAGTTAATACTGCAGCAATACCCTTTAAAGCCATAAAGATCCCCTTTACAACATAATTAGCAAATTAAATTTTAATTCAATATAGATTTATCACCAATAAATTGATCAACAAATCTTAATTGATTATTTCTAGTTTCTTTTTCTAATAATTGGATAATTTTATTTACTCTACTTTGACCAGATAATTGTTCTAAAATAATCTGCAAATCAAAATTATCACATTGAAGTATAGATATTACAAAGTTAATTAATTTATTAGTATCATATGGTATATTAGTATCACTAAACCATTCACTTTCAAATAAGTTAATACTATTCAAATAATCCTCCACAAGTAATTTCAAATCAATCATTTGTTTCTCTGATGAAAAAGGTTTTTCGTTTAATGAACCCATCAATTGAACTTCAGCAAAAACATATTCTCCTCTACTTATAATATCTTTAATACTGAAAATTTCCTGACCCAAAACACGAATATCATATCCATACTCCACCTCCCATACTTTATCTATTTTTGCAACAGTCCCAATTCCAAAAAATTCTGATGAATTTCCTACTTCATCACCTTTCTTAATTAAGCATATTCCAAATAAATTATGACTATCCATGCAATCAACAAGCATTTTTTTATATATATCTTCAAAAATCCTCAAAGGTAAAGTCATACCTGGAAATAAAACAGTATTGAGAGGAAAAATAGGTATTCTAATTATATTTGACATAAATATTAAATTCCCGAAAATTAATATATAACATGATTTACAGTAAAAATAAATTATATATTAAAATATAACATAATCTATAGTAAGAATAAATCCATATTTATATAATATTAATAGAAGACAAATCATTATTCTATAAGTTGCAAAATCTGCCTAAGCATAAGAAAAAATCCAGGTCACGCCTCTTTAGAATTAGTAAAGAAATGTTTAGATATATCTTGTTCTAGAATCAAGTCATCATCAGAAAATAAAAAGTCTATCTGGCAGGAGCGGCAGGATTCGAACCTGCGACCCTCGGTTTTGGAGACCGATGCTCTACCAGCTGAGCTACGCTCCTAATCTCTTTAATCTTAATATATAATATAAGATTAAAGAGATTTTAGCTAGATAAAGATTCAAGGCAGCCTATAAGCCGAGTTCTGTACTGGTTACATCCAGCGGTGATCATCTATCTAGCCCTAACGTTACCGTTAGGGTCAAGCAGCCAACCCGGGAATAGCCGGACACTTAAATCCCTCTATTTGGCCTTGCTCCAGATGGGGTTTGCCTAGCCTTTAATGTTACCATTAAAGCGGTAAGCTCTTACCTTACCTTTTCACCCTTACTTGATTAAACAAGCGGTTTGTTTCTGTGGCACTTTCCGGCGAATCACTTCGCCCCGCCATTAACGGGCATCCTGTCCGGTGGAGCTCGGACTTTCCTCCCTTCAATAAGTACAAATTAATATACTATCAAACGGCGATCACCCAGCCACCTTGAACCTTTCCAAGTTTATCACTTAATTCAATTAATATAAATTTATATTAATTGAATATTTCTATTGAATTCTTTCTAACTGAAATTTTTGATAGTAAACTAACTAAAATATTACGTTTTTGATCAAAATCATAATTTGTCCAGATTTCTATCAAATTAGAATTTGAAGTTTCAATTATTGATTTATTAAAAGGAATAAATTTACGCGAAGAATCAAGTTTAATAATATATTTATTGAGCTCAACGAGGTGCATTAGTCCATTAGCAACTTTATTAACAGCTTTATAAAAATTTCTTTCAGCATTCCTTACTTCGATTTCAGGATTTATTTCCAAGTATTTAATAGAAGATATTTTATCTTTTTGTAAAAACACATCATTAAGTTTTGATATAACTAAATCTTCTAATTTGCCTTCCCTCCATGTAACATAATTACATGTTCCCTGATTATTTCTTGACTTACATTGATAATATCTATATATATTACGATTTATTTGACCATCTTTTCTTTTCCAACGTTGCCTCCTAGTAACACCCATCATTTTTTCTCCACATTTATAACAATTTATCAAGCCTGAAAGTAAGAAAGGCGTTATATTATTAGCATTTCTTCGGATATATTTTTTCCTCATCAAATCTTGAGCTTTTCTGTATAAATTAGACTCAATTATAGATTTATGGCTTTTAGGCAATCTAAAACCATATCTAATATAAGTACCAGTGTAAACAGGATTTTTTAATATGTGCCTAACTGATAAAACATTCCATTCTTTACCTAGTCTTGTTTTATATTTTCCTTTATTTAAATATGCAGCTAATTTTCTTAAACCTATATTTTCATTCACATATTTTTCAAAAAGTAATTTAACTAATGATGATTCACTTTCTATTATCTCTAAATTACCAGAATCACTTTGCCTATAACCATAAGGAGGCCTACCTAAGACTTTCCCTTCTAAAGCTTTAGATATCATTCCAGTTTTTATATTTGTACTTTTAGACTTAGAGATATTTCCAAAAGATAAGCTGTTTAAAGCATTTTGTATAGGGTCAGGAAAATCATCACTAGCACAAATAACTTTTGCTCCTAATAATTCAATATCACATACTTTACGAATAACTGATTCTAAATCATTACCAAAATGATAAATATTAGGAATAACAACTAGATAAGATGAGTTAGGATTATTAATACATTGAATTAATTCAAAATAACCCTTGTCAGATTCAAAAGAATCTGCAGATTTATCACAGAAAATTTCTATAGGTTGATGAAGATTATTTACACAAAAAATTTCAAACTTTTGCTTCAATTCATCAAAAGAATGATTATCTTTATATAGCGAAAAATATGCTATAGCTCTCATTTATCATTAATCCAAAAATATAATCCGATTACAACTAGAACACCTAACGATATTACTCGAAGTTTTTATTCTTTGTAAATCAGCAGATGGCACAGATAGTCTACAACCTTCGCAGGTACCTCTAGTAACTCTCACAACAGCTAACCCGTTTTTAGACTTTATTAACTGGTCATATACCATAAGGATATCTTTACGAATATTCGGAACTATTTTTTTTCTATCCGAATTTAATACATCAATTTTATTAACTATTTTTTTTTCTTCTTTTATTAATTCTGGCATTTCAGATTGTTTTTTATTAGTTACTTCTACAATTTTCATATTTAAAGAATTTATATGAGTTTGCAAACTATCTGTTTTTATCATAATATTCAAAAGTTTATCTTCGTTAAGAGATAGCTTTTCTTCGAGAAATCCCTTCTCTCCATCAAGAGCAATAAGTTCTTTAGAATTTTTTATACTTCCACCATATATTTTTTGATTAATTAAATTGATATTTTCCTGTATACTGGTAACTTCTAATTCAATTGTTTTTTTCATCACTTGAAGTTTATTGAAACTAATAGAATTTTTAGCAAGCTTATCTTCTAAAGAACTCAATTCTTTTTTATCACTAATTTTATACTTTATATCAGATAGTAGTTTAACAGAATCTATTATATCTGAATCGATTATCTGTAACTTATATATATCTTCAAGTAAAAGCGTCATTTTAAACCCTCACAACAAATATTTTACAACACATATTCGTAGTGTAGTCTACTAATAATTATTAGTACATAGTAATATGAAAAATTTAATATCAATATACAATAATAATATGGTTTTTCAAACTGGTTTATAAAAATAAGATAGTGTAGAGTAATTATTATTTATTTATAATAATATTGTGCTTCAATGAGAAAATTAATTCCCCAAATAAAAACACCTAAAACTAAGATTATTTGTACGCTTGGCCCTTCAACTAATTCAAAAACAGCAATAACTAAACTAATCAAATCTGGAATGAGTATTGCTCGCCTTAACATGTCCCATGGAACTTTGGATTTCCATGAATCGTTAATACGAGAAATACGAAAAATTTCATCTGATTTAGACACTCCAATTGGAATAATGATTGATATACCTGGCACAAAATATCGTATAGGAAATCTGAAAAATAAAGAATATAATCTCCATAAAGGAGAAACAATAACCATAACTAATCAAAAAATTCTAGGTGACAATAAAATAATCAATGTTGAACCTAATGGAATTATAAATGATATTAAATTAAATTCTCATATATTAATCGACGATGGACTAATTAAATTAAAAGCAATAAAAGTTAATCGTAAAGAAATAATATGTAAGATATTAAACAATGGTAAAATTAGTGAGAAAAAAGGTATAACCTTACCAGGGTTAGCTACTTCTTTAAAATTTCCCGGAGAAAAATCTATAGAATGTTTAAAGTTTGCCGACAAACAAAATCCTGATTTTATTGCTTTATCTAATATCACTTCAGATAAAGATATATCAAAAGCTAAATCAATATTAAAAAACACAAATAGTCATGTAAGCATAATTTCTAAAATAGAACGCCCTGAAGCTCTATTAAATATAAATTCTATCATAAAAGCTAGTGACGCTATAATGGTTGCTCGTGGAGATTTAGGTGTCGAAGTTCCTTTATCAAAGGTTCCTATAATTCAAAAAGAATTAATATCTAAATGTAATAAAAAAGGCAAACCAGTAATTACTGCAACTCAAATGCTTGAATCTATGATAAATTCTGCAACACCTACTCGTGCTGAAGTTACTGATATTGCTAATTCTATATTTGATGGAACAGATGCAATAATGTTATCAGCTGAGACATCAATTGGTAAATATCCCATAGAAGCAGTCAAAGTAATGTCTGAAATAGCAACTGAAACTGAGAAAGTATTACCCTATGAGAAAATTATAATGGAAAAATCTCACCAAACCCAGCCCAAATCTGAAGATACTATTAGTTATGATGCTTCATGGTCAGCATATCAACTAAAAGCAAAACTTATAGTTGCATTTACTGAATCAGGAACTACTGCAGCTAGAGTATCAAGATATAGACCACCAACAAAAATTTTAGCTTTAACCCCAAAAAAAGATGTCCAAAGAAAATTAACTTTACTTTGGGGTGTCATACCTATAACAGTAGAAAAATTACATACCGTAGATGATTTTTTCAATAAAGCATTAAGTGAATCAATTTTACAAATGAATTTAAAACCAAAAGATCTATTGGTTTTAGTCGCAGGATTACCTATTGGGGTACCTGGAGGAACAAACTTACTTAGAATAATGACAGTACCATCTAAAAATTAAAAATGTCCCACAAGAACTTATCCTTAAAAATATTTAATACACTCAATAAACAAATTGAAGAAATCATACCTATAACACCAGGGCAAATAAGTATGTATACTTGTGGCCCTACAGTTTACAGAGATGCCCACATAGGAAATCTTAGATCTTATTTGCTGGCGGACTGGGTTCGTAGATGTTTAGAATATCAAGGCGTAAAAGTAACACATATAAAAAACATTACAGATGTTGGTCATATGAGGCAAGAAGTATTAGAACAAGGTGAAGATAAAATCATTGATGCAGCCCTTAAGGAAGGAAAAACTGCCTCAGAAATTGCTACTTTTTACACTAACAGGTTTTTTACAGATGAAAAATTGTTAAATATATTGCCGGCTACTAAATTCCCAAAAGCAACAGGACATGTTCAAGAAATTATCGAAATGGTATCTAAATTACTAGAAACAAATAAAGCTTATGAAATTAATGGAAATGTATATTTTTCAATTGAAAAATTTAAAGGCTATGGAAAATTATCTGGGAATACTCAAATTTCTAATCTTTTTAATAATCTTAGAATCGAACATGACCAAAACAAAACAAAACCAAATGATTTTACTTTATGGAAAAAGGCAGAAGAAGGTAGAACTTTAAAATGGAAAAGCCCATGGGGGTATGGATTTCCAGGCTGGCATATTGAATGTTCAGCTATGTCAATAAAATATCTCGGGGAGTTTTTCGACATACATACAGGAGGTGTAGACAATATTTTCCCACATCATGAAGATGAAATAGCCCAAAGTGAATCATATACTGGCAATCAAGTAGTTAAATATTGGATACATGGGCAACATCTATTAGCAGATGGTGTAAAAATGGCAAAATCATCAGGAAACTCATATGTCCTAAAAGACTTTAAATATCAGAAAATCGCCTCGTTAGCTTTCAGATATTTATGTTTAACAACCAAATATAATACTAGGCTAAATTTTACATTTTCTTCATTAAAAGCATCTCAAAAAGCATTATTTAGACTTCAAGAGAGAATTTGGATTGCAAGTAATAATGATAAACCTCAAATAGATATTACAGATAATGTTTTGATTCAAAATTGGGAAAACAAATTTTTGAAATGTGTTTATAATAATCTAGATCTACCTGGTGGGCTATCAATTACTTGGGAAATGATGAAATCTGAAATGCCTAATAATATAAAAATAGATTTGATTCGTAAATTTGATAAAATATTAGGTCTTAAACTTATATCATCAATCAAAAATTTTAAGATTCCCACAAATATTCAAATGATAATAAAAAAACGAGATGAACATCGTTTAAAAAAGGACTTTCATTTTTCAGACAGCATACGTAATGAACTAAAAGATCAATCATATGTATTTAATGACTCTCATAATAATAGTGTCGTAAGACCAAAAATGCAATGGGAAAAATCAAAAGAATTATGGCATTCATTTTCATCATCAAAAGAAATAACAAACCTAATATACAAAAAATCTAATAAAAAAGTTACTGTAGGCATAGTAACATTTGATAAACTTTCAGATATAAAAAGATGTATAAAAAGCACACTTAAATTTATAAAAACCAAAGATGTAGAATTTTTAGTAATAGAGAATGGTTCTAATTATAGAATAGCAAAATGGTTAGAAAATATATCATTAAAACATCAAAACATACGAACAATACATATAGATCATACTATTGGAGAAGCAGAAGCAAAAAATATTATAATTAAACAAAGTATGGGAGAAATTATTATATTACTCGATACAAGTATAGAAATACGTGGTGATATATTTAAATCTATACAAAAAACTCTTTCAAATGAAAAAATAGGTATTACAGGTCCATTTGGTCTTAGGACAAATGACTTACAGCATTTCCATGATGGAGAAGAAGAATATGGCTACATGGATGCAATGCAATTTTATTGTTTTGCATTTAGACGAAATATAGTAAATGAAGTTGGATTCATGAGAAAAAGTTTCAGATTTTATAGAAATTTAGATATAGATTATAGTTTTCAAATTAAAAATCATGGGTATAAAATATTCGCAGATCCTAATCTACCGGTTGAAAAACATGAACATAGAATATGGAATTCTATGACTCCAGCAACTCGTGATGAATTAAGCAAGAAAAATTATAAACGATTTTTAGACAAATGGAGAAACAGGACAGATTTACTTGAAATTAATAAAACTTAAAAAACTCATGGCATTTAATTATTCTTAATATAAATCAGGAGGAATTATGTTCTTTGAACTAAGAAAATATTACATTCTAAATGGACAAAAAGACACCTGGATCAAATATATGGAAAAAGTCATAATGCCATTTCAAATATCTAAGGGAATGGTTATTTCAGGCACATTCATAAGTAAAAATGAAAAAGGGGAAGAATTATATATTTGGTTAAGAAGATTTAACAACCAGGAAGAAAAAAATAAATTATATGAAGATGTTTATGAAAGTGAAAAATGGAAAAACGAAATATTTCCTCCAATACCTAAATTAATTGATAGAAACAGAACAATTGTTACCATAATTGAGCCTACAAAAACATCTGTTATCAGATAATAAAAGTCTTTTAATAATTTAAATGAAAAAAGAATATGCTAACGATTTAATTTTTACTAATGCCAATATTATTACTCTTAACAATGAAATTCCAAAAGCAGAAATATTAGGCCTTAAAGATAATAAAATAAATTATATAGGTGCTAAATATAGTAAAAAAACTCTTAATAGAATCTCATCTTCTAAAACACAAATCATTGATTGTAATAGATCAACTATATTACCTGGGTTTATTGACTCACACTGCCACATACTCTCATACATATCCAGCTTATCTAATCTAAATTTAAATACTCCCCACATATCATCAATAAATCAAATCAAAACAGAACTAATTAAATATTCGAAAAAAATTAATCCAGGAGACTGGATAAAAGCAAGAGGATATCATGAATTCAATTTGCCAGACAAACAACAAATTAAAAAATATGATATTGACAAAATATCACCTAGTAACCCTATAAGAATAAAACATATTTCGGGTCATGCAGATATTTTAAATAGTATAGCTCTTAAATTAATTGGAATTGACAGTAATTACATAGAGCCTATTGGATCTTTTATTGAACGAGATAATCATGGGAATCCAACTGGATTAATGTTTAATATGAATTCAATATTAAATAATAAAATACCTAAATTATCACAAGATCAATTGATAAAAAATACAAAAATTGCTGATAAAGATTTTTTGTCTAAAGGTATAACCTCATTGCAGGATGCAACTTATACTAATTCATTTGAAAGATGGGAATTGTTTAATAAGCTTAAAAATAACAATCATATAAAACCTAGAATAACATTTATGCCCGGATATAAGCATATTCCAGATTTTATTTCAAGAAAAATAAAATCTGGATTCGGAAATATAGATTTAAATATCGGACCATGCAAAATAATGTGTAATGATACTAATGATGGTATATATCCCACATATGAAACAATCAAAGAAATAGTAAATATGGCAAATTCTAATGATTTTCCAGTCAGTATACATGCTATTGAATTAGAGACAATAGAAAAAATAATTCAAATACTAAACAATCAAAATATACTGAATAAATATTTAGAAACTCCTTTTAGAAATAGAATTGAACATTGCTCAGAAATCAATAAAAACCTAATTGTAAAACTAAAAGAATCAGGTGCATTAATATCAACTCAGCCTGGCTTCATCTATACAAATGGAGTAAGATATAAATCTGAAGTAAGTATATCAAAACAAGATCAATTATACCCAATCAAATCTATAATGAATTATAAAATACCTATTGCTGCAAGCTCTGATTTCCCAACATCTGACTATAATCCACTAATTGGTATTTATGCTTCAATCACAAGAAAAGATATAAACGATAATATATTAAACAAATCTGAATGTATATCGCCTAAAGAAGCAATAATGATGTATACATATTACGGAGCATATATGTGTTCTCAAGAATCAATTAAAGGATCAATACAAATCGGTAAATTAGGAGACTTGTCAATACTTAATAAAAACCCTCTAGAAGTCCCATCTGAGCAGATAAAAGATATAAAAAATTTAATGACTATAATTAACGGTAAAATAGTATGGGAAAGTTAACCTTTAATTAAATGATGTTTTCAAAGAATTAACTAGTTTTTCTAATGAATCTCTTGATTCATTAGAAGGGAGCGAATTTAAAGAATCAATAGCTTGGTCGCAATATTTTTTTGCAATATCAAAAGATTCATTTAGTAATTCTGTATTAACTATTTTTTTTATTGCGCTTTTAACCTGTTCAACATCGGTAAAATCTTTAAGTAAATCAAGGATGTCTAGACGGTATATACTGCTTTCTAAAGCCAATATCACAGGCAAAGTGATTACTCCTTGCAATAAATCATTACCCACAGGTTTACCAATTTTTTCCTGGGAACCATTGAAATCTAAGATGTCATCAATTATTTGAAAAGCTATACCATAGTTATATGCATATTTTTCTATAGCATTAATAATATTTTCAGAAGCACCGCTAAGAATAGCACCAGATTGAGCTGAAGTTAAAAATAAAGAACCTGTCTTAGAATATATTCTTCTCAAATAATCTCCACGTTCTAGGTCTAATTTAAAAGACTCTTCTTTCTCTCTTAATTGCCCACTTGAAAGCTCCATTATAGTTTCTGAAAAACGTTTAATAACCTTTATATTATTTGTATCACAAACATAGGTGGCTGATGCTGCAAATAAATAATCACCTACTAGAACAGCTTCTTTATTACCCCAAGCATTACTTATAGTTGCTTTACCTCTTCTGAGATTTGAATTGTCTACAGTATCATCGTGAATTAATGTAGCAATATGTAACATTTCAATAGCAGTAGCCATTATATCTATTAATTTATGATCATGTTTATTAAAATTAGCAGATAGCAAAGTAATTGCTGGCCTAACTCTTTTACCAGGTGTATGTAAAATATATTCTAATAAAATAGACAAAAGAGGATGTGATATTTCTTTAATAGAACTTAATTTTTCCTCAACTCTTAAAAGGCCTGATTGAATTGGTTCATAAAGAATATTATTTTCAAAATATCTTTCTTCTTCAGGTAAACGATTCATTTTTTTATACTCATATTTTCATCATCTATAACTGATTCATCTAATTTCTCAAACAAATGTCCTGTAAATTGGATTTTAATTCCAGGCTTTATTTCATTAGAATTCCATTCCCATTTAATATTTAATATTTCATCCTTAAAACCTAACATTGAATGAAGTTTTGAAGAACTATGAGGTAAAAAAGGATAAAAAAGAATTTTTAAGCAATTTATTACAGATAAAGCTACCCATAGAGTTGTGCCGGCATCTTCTAAGTTTATTTTTACAGCTTTCCATGGTGCTTTATATTCTAAATATCTATTAGTAGACTGCGCTAGCTTAAATGAATTTTGTAGCGCTAATCTAAATTGACACGACTCTAAATTCTCAGCAACTTGATCCATAGTTAATTTACATTGATCTAAAAGATTATTACTCATATCGTCTAATTTAGATGGAGTAGGAATATTACAATCATAATTCTTTTTAATTATATTTAAAACTCTATTAACTAAATTTCCGTAAGTTGCAACTAATTCATCATTATTACGTCTTACAAATTCTTTCCATGTAAAATCAGTATCACTAGTTTCTGGCATACTCGCAGATAACACATATCTAAGAGCATCTGGAGAATATTTATCAAGATATTTTGGAAGCCATACAGCCCAATCACGACTAGTAGAAAATTTAGAACCATCCAAATTTAAATATTCATTTGCTGGAATATCATATGGCAAATCAAACTTTCCATATCCAAGTAATATTGAAGGTAAAATTATAGAGTGAAAAGGAATATTATCTTTTCCCATAAAATAAAAAGATTTACTTTTGTGTCCTATCCAATAATCTTTCCATGAGTCAGGTTCTCCTTTTTCATTAGCCCATTGCATTGATGCAGATATATATCCAATAACCGCTTCAAACCAAACATATATTCTTTTATTAGGATAGCCTTCAATCGGTAAAGGAACTCCCCATCCAATATCTCTAGTAATAGGCCTGTCTTTCAATCCGTTTTCAATAAATGATTGAGTAAAGTTTTTCACATTAGGTCTCCAATGGTCTTGCTTACTTACCCATTTACTCAATGCATCTTCAAAATATGTTAATTTAAAGAAAAAGTGTTCCGTTTCTTTAATAACAGGTTCATTCCCACATATACGACAAGTCATACTTAAAAGATCTTTAGGATCTAAAGTCCTTCCACAACTATCACATTGATCTCCTCTAGCTCCTTTTGAATTACATTCAGGACAAATACCTTCTACATATCTATCAGCAAGAAATCTATTTTCATTTTCACAAAAAGGTTGATTCATTATATCTTTATAAATATATCCTTTATTAAGCAAAGTTAAAAAAACATCCTGTACTACTTTAAAGTGATTATCAGTATGTGTTGAGGTAAATAAATCAAAAGTAATTCCTAATTTACGCCAATTATCTAAAAATTCATCTTGAAAACCAGTAATAATTTCTTCAGGATTAACTCCTTTTTGTTCAGCAGTTAATGTAACAGGAGTTCCATGCGAATCACTACCTGAAACCATTAAGACTTCATTCCCTTTAATCCTATGATATCTAGCAAAAATATCGGCAGGTAAATAAACTCCAGCTACTTGTCCTAAATGTATGGAGCCATTTGCATAAGGCCAGGCAACAGCCACTAAAATTTTTTCAGACATTTATCTTCCTATAAAAAATATATATACTAGAAAATATTAACATAATAAAACAATTAAAATTACATATAATTATATATAATTTTAATTTATTTTTCGTGTTCTTTCTTTAAATCCAACCAAATCTTATATACATTTCTCTTTGAAACACCAATTCTATTAGATACATTATTCACTATTTCTTTAGTTTTTAATTCAGATGTATCCATTTCTTTTAATATATCCAAAATATCACTATAATTAGGTTCGTTTTCTATAATATTTGTATTTAACCCTTCAAGTAATATAATAAATTCTCCTTTAGGGTTTTTAAATTCATCTATTGCTTCACTGATTTTGCCTCTAAATATATCTTCGTATAATTTAGTCATTTCTCTACATACTGTAATTTTACGATCTCCTAATTTATCTAATAGAAATTTAAAACAACTTAAAATCCTATGAGGTGATTCTAATAATATAATAACTCTTTTTTCATCTTTTATTGAATCAAATAATTTCACTCTTTTAGAATTTTGTTTTGGTAAAAATCCCAAAAATATCCACTGATCAAATATCATACCTGATATTGAAATAGCAGTAGTTATTGAAGAGACTCCAGGAATTGGTACAACTTCAAACCCTGATTTTATAGCAGATATAATTAATTCTTGACCAGGATCATTAATACAAGGTACTCCAGCATCAGAAACTAAAGCTAGATTGCCTTTTTTTAATTGAGCTAAAATATAATCCAATTTACTTATTTTATTATAATCATTATAACTAGTCATTAAAGTTTTAATATTGTATTTATTTAATAAGCGTGAGGTTATTCTTTTATCTTCACAAACTATCAAATTAACTTCAGATAAAATTCTAATTGCTCGTAAAGTTATATCTTCTAAATTACCTATAGGTGTTCCAACAACATAAAGAGTAGACATATTACTTCCATATTTAATATTATTACAATATATTATAATTTAATAATAATACAACAATTAATAAATATCTTTTTATAATGCTTACAACCATTACACTAATATCAGATACTCATTGTAATAATTGGGAAGAAGTACATCCTGAAATAAAAAGGAAAGTACAAGAGACTGATTATGCTGTACATTGTGGAGATTACGTACGTAAAAATGTATTAGATGGGTTTATATTAAATTCTAACAACCCAATTACAGTACACGGGAACTCTGATCCTATCGAAATACGTAACCAGATTCCATATACTAAAACTTTAAAAATCAATAACATAAATATTGGAATAATTCACCCCGCTTGGGGAAAGGAAGAATTTGATTTGAAAGAATTACTTTCCGATTTCCCCGAAGAGAAACTTGATGTTGTATTTTTTGGGCATACTCACGAGCCAATAAATAAGGTTATAGATAATGTACTTTTCATAAATCCAGGTCAAGCTTATTCATCATTCTTAGTACCTGGAACACTAGCAATAATAACGATCAATCAAAAAAATATATCTTGTGAAATACAGGAATTTTCACAAGCTTTATAAAAAATATAAAATCAACCCATAGACAACAATTTTCTCCCAGCTAATAAATGCAAATGTAAATGAGGTACTTCTTGCCCAGAATTATCGCCTTGATTTATTATCAAACGATATCCATCATCTATAACACCTATCTCTTTAACATAATTTACTGCTGTATCGACGATAGAACCTAAAGTTGTTACTAAACTGGTAGAATCAGATAATCTAAGAATATGCTCATGAGGAATAATTAATAAGTGTATAGGGGCTTTAGGAGAAATATCTTCAATGATAAAACAATTCTCATTAGAAAATAGTTTTTTCGATTTAATAACCCCTTTAGATATTAAACAAAATATACAATCACTCAATTAAACATCTCCAAATATCTTTATGTATTTGTTTGTTTTCTTTGTTTAATATCTAAATAAATTAACATTGTGGTAATTCCTGTAATTGGAATTATACCAGTAATTGGAAATATAATAACTTCAACAATATTAAGCATTAAATTATTTATTAAACTAAATTCAGGACCTAATATCCAAATCAAAAAATAAGTAAATAATAATAGTATAAGTACTAATAAAATAACGAAAAATATTCTTATCCTAAATTTCTTAACTAATTCATAACTACCAGAGAAAGATTCTATTGGCCCCATGCTTTCGAACAATATCATCTGGTTAAAAAAACAAAAATTTATCATGAGCAAAAATAATAAAGGCAATCCGAAAATAGTTAATGATAAAAGTGCAGCTGCAAAAAATAACACAAAATATACTAGATTAGCTATGCTAAGACTAACTATTTTGTTCCACACACTTAAATAACAATTAATTACGCTAAGTTTATTTCCAATTTTAATTGAGTGTACCTTAACAGATAATGCTGCTGTGGCTAATACACTGATAAAGAATCCAAAAATAAATATTAAACCAAATAAAAACAATTGTATCCCATTTAATTCATTTTGATTTAATTCATTAATTTGAGGTATAAATAAATATCTAAGTATAGTAAAAATACCTACAGGTATCAATGAAATAAGAATAAAGGTAAAAAAATTATCTAAATACACTTTCAATGTATTGATTAATATATATTTAACCCAATCTGAATTACTTAAATCAGAAGGTTGCTCATGGAAATATGACATAATTTTTCACAATTATCAAAGTTTTTAGAATTTTTATATCTAGATTCACAATCAGCCATAGAAAATCTTTATTCTTAATTCAATATCTATGAAAATTGTATTAGCTCAACTCTAGTATCACCAGGCGTTTTTATAAATGCAATAGATTCGATAATTCCATTAGAAATAGGTATAGGACCTTCTAGTAATTCTGCACCTAGTTCCGTTAATCTATCTATTTCAGAGTCTATATTTTTAACAGTAATTCCAAAGTGTTCTAAACCATAGTGAGCATATACATCTGATGGATTCAATGTTTCATTAGTACGTTCAGCAGAAATATTTACTGTAATACCATTAGAAGATTCACATTTTATAAACCTATCCCCAAAAACCCTTACTTCATCACCAGTGATTTTAAAATCAAATGCTTTAACATACCATTTTGCAATTTTTTCAGGATCAGATGATTTAATATGTATATGGTTAACTTCATAAGCCATAAATTACCTCCAAAATTTTACAAGATCAAACTAATTCTTTTAATAATATTTAAATTCAAAAGTGAAAACAATACTTAAATCCATATGAATATACTAAACAAACTATTACTATCCATAATTAATTATTTTTATGTGTTTTATTTACAAATTCAAGTATTTTATTTTCATCTTTAATTCCATTAACTTCAACTCCGCTAGAAACATCCAATCCCCAAGGATTAATTTTTTCAATAGCTAGATTCACATTATTTGATTTCAAACCTCCAGCCAAAATAAAATCATATTTCAAACTCAATCCTTCAATAATCGACCAATCAAATGAATTCCCTGTACCACCTAAATGACCTTCTTCTTGATGATCTAAAATAGGAATGCAATTTCTATCTGATATTTGGCAAATTTGCTCAACAATTTTAAGCCGGCTATTTTCAGTGTTTTTTTCTTTTTTAATCCTGATTTGTTTTATTACAGGAACATCAACTAAATCCCAATATTCTGGAGGTTCAGACCCACATAATTGAACCATATCTAATTTACATTTATGAACTGTATCATTTACAAATTTTAAACTTTGGTTTGCAAATAATCCTACTAAACTAGAATATGAAGATATCATACTCTCTCTATATTTTTGAATCAAATCACTCCCTACATCTTGAGTTAATTGCCTTCTAACGTTCTCTACGAACACAAATCCTAGATAATCTACTTTTAGTTTTGATGCAAATATAGCATGTTTAGGTTCTCTAATACCACAAATTTTCACTTTTGGCATAACAGTTCCTTTAATTTATTTGCTGGATTTTTTGAAGTCACTAATGATTCTCCAACTAAAACAGCATGAACCCCTGCATCTTTAAGTTTATCAATATCATCTCTACTCTTTATTCCACTTTCACTAACTATAATCTTTTTGCTTGGAATTAATTTTGCCAATCTGAAAGTAGTGTTAATATCAGTCGTAAAGGAATTTAAATCGCGATTATTAATACCAATAATCTCTGCACCAGCTTGTAAAGCTATGTCCAACTCAGATTCATTATGAACTTCAACTATGCACTGCATCCAAAATTTATTTGCTAATTTCAATAAATTACAAAGTGTTTCAAAATTCAAAACAGAGACAATCAATAAAATAGCATCAGCTCCATAAGCTCTAGCTTCATACACTTGATATGAATCAAGTATAAAATCTTTACGAATAACAGGAATAGAAAATTTATTGGTAAATCTTGAAACAACTAGCATATCTGATAAACTTCCTTTAAAATATTTCTTATCAGTTAATACAGAAATTGCTGCAGCTCCATTCTCAGAATAAATTTTGGATAATTCTAAAGGATTGAACTTTTCAATCAATAATCCTTTTGTTGGAGAGTGTTGCTTGATTTCAGCAATTACTCTTACAGAATTGCCCATTAGGCTTCCAACAAGATTTAAAGGAATGCTTTGTTCGTTTATCATTTCATTTAAAGATTCTAAGGATGTTCTAGATTTTACAAATTCAATTTCATTTAATTTATGAGAAACAATCTCATCTAAAATATTAGTCATTAATACACCAGTTTAAATATTTTTAATCATTATTTTTTTAAATCTTGGCTCAATTTTATATAAGAGTTCAGCACTTTTAAAGCTTTTCCTGTATCAATTGATTCTTTTGCAAGTTCAATTCCAGATTCCAAATCTAAAACTTTATCTGCTGCAAATAATGCAGCAGCAGAATTAATTAATACTATATCTCTATGAGGACTTTTAATTCCATTTAAAACATTCATAATCACATTAATACTTTCACGAATATCTATTACTTGAATATCTTTTTTATTAATTTTTTTAAATCCGAGATTTCTTGGGTTTATTTCATATTCATTTATCAAATTGTCTCTCAATTCCCATACTTGAGTATTATCTGATAAAGTAATTTCATCTAAATTATCTTTGCCATGTACAACTAATGCTCGTTTGCTGCCAAGATCAGACAATACTTGAGCAATCTTTCTTCCAGTCGAAGGATCAGCCACTCCTAATAAATGAAATTTAGCATTAGCGGGATTAGTTAGAGGACCTAATATATTAAATACAGTCCTTAATCCTAAATCTTTTCTCGGTTTAGCAGCAAATTTCATAGAAGGATGATATCTTTGTGCAAACATGAACCCAAACCCAGTATTTTCTATACATAACTTAACATGATCAGGCTCTAGATCTATATTAGCTCCTAATTCTTCTAAAATATCTGCGCTACCACATGAACTCGACATCGCTCTATTTCCATGTTTAGCTACATTCATACCAGCCCCTGCAACTACAAAAGCAGATGTCGTAGAAATATTAAAACTCTTTGATCCATCTCCTCCAGTACCACAAGTGTCTAAAACAGGTGAATCAACTGAAACTTTTAAAGATTTTGATCTCATTACACTAGCCATCCCCACAATTTCTTCAACAGTTTCATTTTTTATTCTCAATGCAGTCACAAAAGAACCAAATTCTGAATCTGATACTAATCCATCCATAATTTTTTCCATTGCAGCAGAAGCTTGATCGATATTCAAGGAATGTCCGTTGATCAAGGATTCAATAGTTTTTGTAAACACTTACTTGTTTCCTTTTAATTAAAATTAATAGGATTAAAAAAATATCAATATATAACGTAAATAATTATTTTACATAGTTAAAAAATTATTTAACAAATCTTTACCATTTTTAGTCATAATAGACTCAGGGTGGAATTGTATCCCGTTTACAGGAAATTCTTTGTGCCTAACACCCATTATTATTCCATTATCAGTCCATGCAGTAATTTCAAGTTCATCTGGAATAGAATCAGGAAAAATTGCTAAGGAATGATATCTAATAGCTTCAAAAGGGTTAGGTAAATCTTTAAAAATACCTTCTTCATTATGATGAATTAGAGATGTTTTACCATGCATTATTTCACCAGCTCCCCCTACTAATCCTCCATAAACCACACCTACACATTGATGTCCCAAACAAACACCTAAAGTAGGAATTTTATTACTAAATTTTCGAATAACATCTTTAGATATACCCGATTTTTCAGGTGTGCATGGCCCAGGAGAAACAACTATTTTTTCAGGCTTCCAATTTTCAACATCTTCAATAGTAAACTTATCATTTCTAACTACTTTTACATCAGCACCTAATTCACTCAAATATTGATATAAATTATATGTAAAACTGTCATAATTATCAATTAATAAAATCATTCTTTCATTCCGAAATCTGTTTCTCAGCTTGATCAATAGATTTTAACAAAGCACTCGCTTTATGCAAAGTCTCTTTGTATTCTAACTCTGGGTTACTATCAAAAACAACTCCTCCTCCTGATTGAGCATAAGCTACTCCATCTTTAATAACTAAAGTACGAATAGCGATAGCAGTATCCATATTACCTGAAAAGTCAAAATGGCCAATAGCTCCTCCATAGGGGCCTCTTCTTTCATTTTCCATTTCTGAAATAATTTCCATAGCTCTGATTTTAGGCGCTCCAGATAAAGTTCCTGCTGGAAAACAAGATCGAAAAGCATCATAATTATCAAATTCAGAACTAAGTTTACCCTCTACATTAGAAACTATATGCATAACATGAGAATATCTTTCTATTCCCATAAAATTTGTTACATTTACAGTCCCAGGTTCGCAAACTTTTCCTAAATCATTTCTACCTAAATCAACAAGCATAATGTGCTCAGCTATTTCCTTAGGGTCAGATAATAATTCTTTTTCCATTTTCTTATCTTCTAAATTATTATTCCCTCTAGGTCTAGTCCCAGCAATTGGATGAGTCGAAACAACACCATCTTGAACTTTCGTCAACATTTCAGGAGAGGCTCCAGCTATTTGAAATTCACCAAAATCCAAATAGTACATATATGGTGAAGGATTTATCTCCCTCAATGATTTATAAATTTCAAGAGGAGTAACATTGATTTTTCTTTGTAATCTCTGGGAAGGAACTACTTGGATCACATCACCTTCATATATATATTTTTTTATTTTTTTTACTATATTAATATAATTATCTTTATTAATGTTTGAAATCACTTCAGGTTTTTGGTAATCAAAATCTATTAAATCCACATCATTTATGCTATTAGACTTAAGCTTTTCTAATATCTTTTTTATCTCATTAACTGCATATTCATAAGCAGTTTTAACATCTCCAGTTAAATCAATATGAGTAATTATTTTAATTTTATTTTTTAAATGATCAAATTCTAAAAAAGTCTTTGTTAACATAAAAATAGATTCTGGTAATCCAATAGTATCTGGTAAAAAACTATTTAATTTTTCAAAATAATTAACTGACTCATAAGACATGTAACCTACAACTCCTCCAGTAAATTTAAATCTTGGCATCTGAGGTAATTGGACTACTTTATATTTCGACAATTCCTTTTGAACAGGAATTAATGGATCAATACAACCATATTCTTGGCCTTCCCCAGTTTTAATAACTAAATCTGGATCGCAACCAATAAAACTATAAGTATGATCTTTATTAACTCCCTCTGCACTTTCTAATAAAAATGAGTAAGGAGTAGAAGCAACTTTACTATAAACTGATAATGGAGTTTCAAAACCAGCATCACATTCAAAAAACAAAGGAATTAAATTACCTTGGTCTTTTAATTTCAAAACCTCTTCAAATTCAGGGTAAAACACAATCTATTCCTCTATACTCATATATTATTCAAAAACCAATATTAAGTTACCCTAATGATTTTACTAAACCTATTTTATTTTTCACAACTAACATTTTCTTCTCAGCTAAATTTCTTGCACGTTTAGCTCCATCTGCTAATAATTTATCTAAATGATCTGGATTCCTCATCAAATCTTTATATTTTTCTTGAATAGGTTCAAGCTCTTCTATAATTACTTCAGCAACTCTTCCCTTCAAATCTCCATATCCTTTAGAATTCGCAAAATCCGATTCTATATCCTTTTCAGACTTACCTGTAATAACTTTATATATACCTAATAAATTATTAACCCCAGCATTTTCTTGATTATCAGAAAATTTAATATCATTACCTGAATCTGTAACAGCTCTTTTAATCGTTCTTGAAATCTCATCTTTACTATCAATCATTCTGATTGCATGTCCTCGAATATTCGATAGGCTTTTTGACATTTTCACCAAAGGATTATCAAATCCCATAACTCTAGCTCCAATATTAGGTATAACAGGTTCAGGTAATGTAAATGTATCTCCATAAATATTATTAAATCTTTGACAAATATTTCTTGCCAATTCAACATGTTGCTTCTGATCATCTCCAACTGGTACTTCTTTAGCATCATATAAAAGAATATCGCTTGTCATTAATACTGGATAATCTAATAAGCCAGTAGAAACACTTTCTTGTCCTGAAGATTTATCTTTATACTGAGTCATTCTTTCTAACCAACCAATAGGAGTAATGCAATTAAGTAACCAACATAATTCTGCATGTTCTTTAACATGACTTTGAATAAAAACCGAGCATTTTGAAGGATTCAAACCTGAAGCAAACAAAATAGCAGCTAATGATTTTATTTGCTTATTAAGTGTCTCAGGATCTTGATATACTGTCAGGGCATGTAAATCAACAATGCAAAAAAAGTTATCTTTTTCATTTTGCCTATCTACCCAACCTTTAATAGCACCTAAGTAATTTCCTAACTGAACATCACCAGAAGGTTGAATACCACTAAATACTCTAGCTAAAGACACCAATTCACCTTTCACATTTTATTTCTTATTCATATATATGATTTTAAGTATATTAACCAACTTAATTAAAGTAAACTAATAGCTTTATCAAGTATTTTATTACCAACGTCATATTTCGACATTAAAGGCAGTTCTTCAGGAATAGAATTTTGATCAATTAAAAACACTTTGTTATTATCAGAAGAAAACCCACTATCTTCCCTTGTTATATCGTTAGCGACAATAAAATTCAATTCTTTTTCTTTTAATTTTTTACTTGCATTTAATATCAAATTTTCGGTTTCTGCTGAAAAACCAATTTTTATTAACTTTTTATTATTAATAGATTTCAAAATATCAGGCGTTTTAATTAAATCAAGTCTCCAAGTATTTTTTATTGTTTTTTTTATTTTTGAATTAGCATATGAATTAGGAGTCCAATCACTTACTGCTGCTGCCATAATCAATATATCAGCATCTTTTGACTCTGTTTCAACTTTATCGTACATTTCATTTGCATTTGCTATATGAATAGTTTTCGTCCCAACTATATCTGTTAACATATTAGAGGCGGAAATCAAAGTAACCATCGCTCCTCTATTAACAGCAGCTTGTGAAATAGCATATCCCATTTTACCAGATGACCTGTTAGATATATATCTAACAGGATCAATTTCTTCTCTTGTTCCTCCAGCAGTTACAACAATTTTTTTACCTAGCAGATCTCCATTTTTACCTAAGATTAAATTCAGATAACCTAATATTTTTTCTGAACTAGTCACTCTACCTAATCCTACTAAACCAGAAGCTAGCCTTCCTCTATCAGGCCCAACTATTGTTAGTCCTCTATTTTTTAAAATATTTATATTTTCCTGAGTAGCTGAATTGTCATACATATTAGCATCCATTGCAGGAGCTAATATAATGGGGGAGTTGCTTGCCAAAATAGTTGCAGTGAGTAAGTCATCAGAAAAACCATGAGCAATTTTTGCAATTGTATTTGCAGTAGCTGGATATACAATAATAATTTCGGATCGTTTAGCAAGAACTACATGATCCATACTTAATTCGGAATTTGACTCAAACAAATCTATTGAAACAGGACGATGAGTAATACTATTAAAAGTTAAAGGAGTTAAAAAATGTGTAGCAGATTCTGTCATAATGACGTCTACTTTACAATTCAATTGAGTAAGTTTACTTGCTAAGTCAACAGCCTTATAGGCTGCAATACTTCCAGTAACTCCAAGTGTAATAACTCTATCTTTTAAAAAATTCATAATTTACATAACCTAATTAGATTTATTCATACTATAAATACTTTTCAGTCCATAAAGTGTTAAATTTGGTTCTAAATAATCAAATATTTCTACTTCTTTATTAATGATTTTAGCTAATCCCCCTGTAGCAATGATTTTAGTATCTTCAATTAATTCTTTTCGAAAACGATTAACCATACCAATTACCATATCTGAATAGCCTAAAATTAACCCTGATTGAATTGAATGAACTGTATTCTGTCCAATCGCATTCGGAGGTCTTTTAAGCTCAACCCTTCTTAACTGAGAAGATGTATGATATATTGCTTCAGCAGATGCAGCAATTCCCAAAGCAATTGAACCACCAATATACTCTGCTTTTGAAGTAACTGCATCAAACACTGTAAATGTACCTACATCTACTATTACAACTGATGTATGAAACATTTCATAAGCAGCAACAGCATTTACAATTCTGTCTGTCCCAACATCTCTAGGTGAATCATACATATTTTTAATACCTGTTTTAATCCCTGGGCCAACTACTAAAGATGAGATTTTAAAATAATTTTTAGCAATTTCTAAAAATGCTGGAGTTAACGGAGGAACAACACTACAAGTAATCATATCAGTAATATCAGAAGCCTCAATATTTTTTAAAAATAATAAGTCTGATAAAATTAATCCATATTCATCAGGCATTTTTCTCGCATCTGTTGCTATACGCCATGTAGCAATTAACTGATCATTATCAAAAACGCCTAAAGTTATATTGGTATTACCAATATCTAAAGCTAATAACATTTATAATAATAATACAATTCGATTGTATTTCTCCTTATATCAATTATAGCACTTCAATTAATTCAAAATAATATAATATGGATAATTATTATACATAACCTCTTAACCTAGTAGCCTTGACTACTCTATCTACTCCAATAACAAATGCAGCTTGCCTAAAGTTTAAATGTTCATTATCAACGAGTTTTTTCACATCCTGATAAGCAGTTTTCATAACTTTAGATAATTCTGAAAATACTGTTTCTTCTACCCAATGACGTTGATATAAATTTTGAGTCCATTCAAAATATGAAACTACAACTCCCCCTGCATTACATAAAATATCTGGAAGTACTATGATTCCTTTGTCATTTAATATTTGATCACCTTCTGGAGTTATAGGGTGATTTGCTGCTTCTAATATAATATTAGCTTTTATATTATCCGCATTAGATTGATTTATCACATTATTAATTGCTGCAGGAATCAATAGTTCACAGTTCAATTCTAGTATTTCTTGGTTCGATACATATTCAGATCCAGGGAATCCTTTAATTGATTTGTTTTTTTCTATATATTTATCAACTTGAGTAATATTAAGTCCTGATTCCGAATAAATCCCTCCAGAGACATCACTTACTGCTACAACTTTAAATCCCATTTCGTATGCAATACGTGCTACCCATGAACCTACATTACCAAATCCTTGGACAACTACTCTCATATCAGAAGGCAGCCATTTTTTTTCATCTATTAACTCTTCCACAATATTCATCACACCTCTACCAGTGGCAGAATCTCGTCCGGCAGAGCCACCTAATTCAACAGGCTTACCAGTAACAATCCCTGGAGTATAACCATTAATCTGACCATATGCATCCATCATCCATGCCATAGTTTGAGAATTGGTACCTAAATCTGGAGCAGGGATATCACGGTTTATACCTATAAAATGCTCTATACCTTGAGTATAACGTCTTGTAATTCTATTTAATTCATCTAAGCTTAATGATGTTGGATCACATTGGACGCCTCCTTTTGCTCCTCCAAATGGTATGTTGACTAAAGCTGTTTTCCAAGTCATAAGAGATGCTAACGCTCTAACTTCATATTGATCAACTTCTAGATGATACCTTACTCCACCTTTATAAGGCCCTCGAGTAGCATTGTGTTGAATCCTATAACCATTAAAAACTTTTACTGAATGATCATCCATTCTTACAGGAATAGCAATTTGCAACTCTCTCCATGGTCTCCTAAGTATGTCTCTTAATCCTTCTTCCAAATTCAAATGATCAGCGGCAAAATCAAAATACTGGTTAACATTATCTGAAGTATTCATTAGGTCCTCCTCAATATTAAATTATTAGAGATTATCAAATCTCTAATAATGACACTTAAACTAAAATATGCTAAAATTACATTATGAAAAAATTTAAAGACGATTTATTTCATTTGTGTAAAAGCTCGACTTAATCGGGCCTATATTTAGTCTAATTTTACTTAATTGCGCCTGTTTGTAAATACCAACAGGCGCAATTATTTTTATATATTAATTATTTTGGAGGTTATTTTGAATAAAACTACGCAAATCCTTTCTCCATACCAAGTTAAAAGATATAGTAGGCACATCATAATGCCTCAAGTTGGGAGTATTGGTCAAAGAAAATTAATAGATTCAAAAGTCTTAATGGTAGGAGCTGGAGGACTTGGCTCACCTATACTTATTTATCTTACATTAGCTGGAGTTGGAACACTTGGAATAGTTGATTTTGATGTAGTTGATGTTACTAATTTACAAAGACAGATACTCCATTATGATGGAGACATTGGCAAATCAAAGGTTGAGTCAGCTAAAGAAACTTTAAAGTCATACAATCCTGAAGTAAACATAATTGCTCATGAGGAACCATTAACATCTGAAAATGCTATGGATATAATTAAAGATTATGACATAGTAATAAATGGAGCCGATAATTTCCCTACTCGTTACTTAGTCAACGATGCATGTTATTTTAATAAAAAACCATTAGTAGACGGCAGTATTTTACTATTTGATGGAACTGCAACTGTTTATATACCTGGATCAGGGTGCTATAGATGTTTGTTCCCTGAACCACCTCCTCCAGGTGAAGTTCCAAGTTGCGCTGAAGCAGGAGTTTTAGGTATGCTACCAGGATTAATTGGAAGTATTCAAGCTATTGAAACAGCAAAATTAATATTAAACACTGGTAAATCTTTAACGAGTAGACTCTTATTAGTAGATGCATTAGAAATGGATTTTAGAGAAGTAAAAATAAGACAAAGACCTGAATGCCCATTATGCGGAAGCAATCCTTCAGTAACTGAGTTAATAGATTATGAAGTTTTTTGCGGAATGCCTAATTAGATTCAAATAGTCTTTTAGATATAATTTCCTCTATCAATTAATTTACCATTTTGATAAATATCTACTATATTCCATAAAGCGTCTATATTTTTAGATGGATCTCCTTCAACTACTAATATGTCTGCACTTTTACCTACTTCTAGTGTACCTACTTGATCTTGTATACAGCACGATTGAGCAGACAAGTTTGTAGCTGATAAAATAGCTTGGATTGGAGACATTCCTATAGAGATATGTGAATTAATGTCAGCTTGAAATCTACCCATTTTATAATTTGCCCATGCGGAATCCGACCCGCATACAATTTTAACTCCAGCCTCCCACATTTTTGAAACTTCTTCAATTCTTTGTTCATGCCCTTCTTTTGTAGTGTTTAATTCCTCAATTTCTTCGGATGTAAGTTTCTCATTTTGAGATTTTTCATCTAATTGCCATATTCTTTCTCTAGACTGATGAATTGTAGGATTGAGAAAAACTTCTTGTTGAACTATCCTTTCAGTAATATCAGGACGATAACTTCTATCACCATTTGGCTCATTATAAATACCATGTATTATAGTATCTACACCTGCATCTAAAGCATTAATCATTGATTGTGTATTAGTACAATGAGCTGCTGTATGTTTGCCAAATTTATGTGCTTCATCAACTATTGCCTGCATTTCTTCTAAGTTAAATGATGGCCTTAAAGGAACTGAGGTCCCTGTACTTCCCCCAGATGCAGTAATTTTTATGAAATCTACACCTTCTTTAACTAATTGCCTAACATGTGCTCTACATTCATTTGGGCCTGTAGCTTGAATACCAAACCACCATAAATGACCACCTATAATTGACATAGGCCTACCAGCTAAAATCAATTTAGGTCCTACAGTTATACCCATTTGAATAGCGTCCCTTAATCGGAGAGTTGTAGAATTTTTAGCTCCACAATCTCTTACAGTTGTAACTCCAGAAAACAAATGTGTCCTAGCATTTTTCGCAGATTGTAGAGTTAAAACTTCATCAGATAATAAATTTAATTGATCACCTTTTCTACCATCTCCAATACCATTTAAATGAACATGACAATCTACTAATCCAGGCAATACCGTTTTATTTTCATAAATAATCTCTTCAACTTGCGCTCCTTCAGGAGGTATAACATCTTCTTCTCTACCAATAGATATAATTTGATCATCTTGCAATAACAGAGCGCCTCTTTCTAAAACATTTCCATCTTTTGCATCAATAATACGCTCGCCTTTAATTAATTTAAAACTATTAGTTTTTGTCAAAACATCACCTCAAATAATTATATTTTTATAAGTTAATTTAATATAGGTCTTAATTGCTTCACAGAATTTAATGATTTATCTGAACCTCTATCAATATGTTTCCCACCCAGAAACACATCTTTTACATCCCATAAATTATTAATATTTTCTAAAGGATTATTATTTAGTACTAATAAATCAGCTTCCTTCCCAACTTCTAACGTACCTACAATATCATCAATATCTAGTGATTTAGCAGCTTCTCTTGTAACCGAAAGTATTGATTTCATATTTGAAAAACCAGCCATCTGTAAACATTCTATTTCAAAAACTGTATTACCTGACTGATAACTACTCCAAGAAGAATCTGAACCTGTAATCAGTTTCAATCCACTATCAATCATTTTTGCACAATTCTGCAAATGAGTATCAAAATCTTTTTTATTCTTATCTAATAATATTTCTTCAGACTTTGTTAAACCTATTTTTTCTTTTCTATGTAACAAATCCCAAATAGATGCTCTTTTCACATGTAACGTTGGGTTTATATATATCTCTTTATTAAACAACTGCTCTACAACTTCAGGTCGAAACTTATCAGACCCATCTGGTTCTTTAAAAATACAATGTATAATCATATCAACATTTGATTTAATTGAATTAATTACTCCTTGAGTAGATACACAATGCGTAGCTGTTAATTTTCCAAATTTATGGGCTTCTGAAGTTATAGCATTCAATTCATCTAAATTGAAAGAATGCCTAAATGGAAATGAAGTTTTAGTACTTCCTCCTGTAGCAGTAATTTTAATATAATCTGCACCTTGTTTAATTAAATTCCTAGTTTCAGATCTTGCCTGATCTAAACCAGTAACTTCGGAACCAAAATAACCCATATGTCCACCTATAATCGAAAGAGCCCTTCCACATATCAACATTCTAGGAGTCAAGACAATTTTACTATCAGAGGCCTCTTTCAATTTAATTAGGGTGGAATTTTTAGGACCATTTTCCCTAATTGTAGTTACTCCGGAAAAAAGACTAGCACGTAAATTTCTTATAGACTGCAAAGTTAATATTTCATCTGGCAAAAGGTTTAATTCATCTCCTAATCGACCATCTCCAAATCCATTATTATGAGTATGACAATCAATCATACCTGGCATTATCGTACTTTCAGGATAATCATAACTATGGATTTTTGCACCTTCAGGTATTACAACTTTAGATTCATGACCTAAAGCCTTTATCTTGGAACCCTCTATAAGTATTGCAGCATTTTCTATAGGAGATTTCCCAGTGCAATCAATTAATTTACTACATTTAATTAAAATAAAATCATTTATATTAGACATGATCAATTAAATCATCCTTTAGTATTTTTAATTGAATATTATAACTATACAACTAGAGTATCAATAGGATTTCAATTGATTTTAGCAATATAAAAACTAATCAGATATAAGATTCAAAAACACTAAGAATCTTTAAAAGTTTTAATTATATCTTTTTGTTTAGAAGATAAGCTATTAGGAAATATCGGATTTAGCGTTATATATAAGTCTCCAGATATATTTGAAGAACTCTGTTTAGGCATACCTTGGTTTAACAATCTTATTTTTTGTCGATTTTTACTACCCGGAGGGATTTTGATATTTACTTTATTAACAAGCGTTTTAACTTCAACTTCACTACCTAAAATCAAATCTTCAAAAGGTACATAAATATGCATATAAAGATTATTTCCTTTACGTATGAATTTGTCATGACTTAATAATTGAATTCTAATTAGTAATTCGGATGATTTTTCCGGATAAATTCGAATAATCGAACCAGTATCAACTCCTTTAGGTATTTTTACTTCAAATTTTCTTATTTTTGAATCAATATTTAAATTCAATATCCTTTTTGTACCTAATTTAGCTTCTAATAAAGTAATACTCATCGATATTTCACTACTAGCAATATTAGAATTGGAATTACTTCCACTCCAAGGAGGACCATAATTATGGTTTATATCACACGGTTCTTTTACTTTTGATTTAAAAAATAAATTATGTCTATCAAAAGCAAAACCAGAAACAAATGACTTACTCGCAACAGTATTTCTTGTACTTCTATTATTTTGAATTTTTACTTTTCTCCAATTATTTCCATAAAGATCATATTTTTTACGAGAATTCGGATTAGATAATACTTCAGATGCCTCATTAATTTCTTTAAATTTTTTCTCTGCATTCATATCGTCAGGATTTAAATCAGGATGATGTTTTCGAGCCAGACGTCTATAAGCTTCTCGAATTTTATCTTGAGTAGCGTTTTTTCTAATACCTAATAGACTGTAATAATTCATACAATTGTACTCCATTTTAGACATAACCATTATAGCACTAAATACTGGAAAAGTATTAGAGAAATATAAAACATGTCTTGAATATTATAGTATTTCTTCCTATTGACACATTTACTTTTACAAAATAATAATTGTTTCAGAGAAATTTATAATTATTTAGATTAAAAAAGGTGAACTATTTGAATTGCAAAATATTATTTATAGATAATCATGAAATAACTTCATCAAAAGGGTTAAATAGAATTATCCATGCTGGTAAAAAACATAGTTCTCCTGTTTTGACCGCTGATAGACCATGGGAAGCGATTAATCAAATGGGAGGTACCGTAAGAAAAGAAGGCTCACTTTATAGAATGTGGTATGACAGCTGGATAGAAAACAAAAAACATAATGGGTACTCTAGTTTATATGCTGAAAGTAATAATGGAATAAACTGGAATAAACCCATCCTAAAAAAATATAAAGATTTCAATGGCAATCTTAATAATAATATATATTTAAATCGAATATCTTTAAGAAGAAAAACATTATCTCCTCCAAAAGATGTTGAACAAGATCATAATAAAAATATCCTTTATACGCCACATTTAGGTGAAGATAAAAAATATACTATGATTGCCTTTGATTATGCTTACACTAATTTCGGTCCCTATGATGGGTACTACTTGGCTTACTCTAAAGATGGTATTAATTGGACAGATGGTCCAGAAGCTCCAGTAATACCTGGACACGCAGATGTAGGATGGTTTATGTATGATGATAAAGATGAAATATTTAGAGGGATAGTCAAATCATACTTAAATATCAGAGGATATAGTAGAAGATCTGTACTTTGGACAGAGAGCAAAGATGCTTTAGATTGGACATTACCTAAACCAGCTATTATTCCAGATGAAATTGATGATTTATGGAGTAACGGAAATCCTGAAAGATTTACTCAATTCTATGGAATGCCAATATTTAGATACAACTCAATTATTTTAGGATTTGTAGAAGATTTCAGAACAACTGATGGACATAGATCTAGAGATGGATTTACTTATCCTCAACTTGTTTCAAGCCGTGATGGAAGAAAATGGGAAAGAGTTGGAAATAGATCTCCTATATTAGAACTTGGAAATCCTGGAGATTGGGATTGGGGGAGTGTGACAATAGGTAATTCTATTATTGAAGAAAAAGAAGAAATAAAAGTATATTATACTGGTCGAAATGATACTCATGCCCATATAACAATTAATAATGAACCGGTTAAAGGCTCTATAGGTGTTGCAACATGGCAAATTGACCGATTTGTTGGATTGAAAAGTAAAGAATTTGGTGTTTTAGAAATCAATGAATCAATTCCTAAAACTACACTTCATATGAATGCAAATGCTACTAATGGTTTTATTCAAGTTGCTTTATATGATGGAGACAATAAGATTAAAGGCTTCAGAATAGAAGATTGTTTAAAAACAACTACTGACTCTTTAAACCATATTATCAAATGGAATACAAATTTAAGCCTCCCTAAAATTCCTTTAAAAATCAAAATACATATGCAAAATGCTGAAATTTTTTCTTTGTGGTGGAATTAAAATAAAGAAATAATAATTTTGTTAAAATTTCCATCATTAATATATATCTTACTGATATAATAAATAAGAGGTAAAATTAATCATGAGTATATATACTAAATCTGGTGATCAAGGAAAGACTGGTCTGTTATTTGGAGGAGAAATATCTAAATCTGATATTCTTTGTGAAGCTTATGGCACAATAGATCAAGCTGTTTCTGTTATGGGTATTGCTAAAGCAAGTACTAAAGATAAAGTTGTAATAAATTTACTTAGTGATATTCAGAAAGATTTATTTATTGTAGCGGCGGAATTAGCTACAGACAAATCAAATTATGATAAATTAAAAAAACATTATGATATTGTTACTGAAAACATGGTACATAAAATTGAAAAAAATATAGATAAATTACTAGAAGAATTCGAATTGCCAAACGAATTTATACTACCTGGTACTTCAATAATATCAGCAACAATAGACTTTAGCAGAACAATAATCAGAACAAGTGAGCGTAGAGTTGTAGAATTAAAAGAATCGGGTAAACTCATAAATACTCAAATACTTGTCTTTTTGAATCGTATTTCTGATTTATTATTTGTTTTGGGAAGATACCACGATAGAAACCAAACTTTTGAACTCGCAACAAAGTGATCTTTTGAATAAACCTTTAATAACAATTATTGATTATCAAGCAAGTAATTTAAGAAGCGTTCAAAAAGCTATTGAAGCAAATGGTGCTAAAGCAATAATATCTGATAAAGCTGAGGTTATTTCAAAATCTGACGCAATTGTATTCCCAGGACAAGGAGCAATTGATCCAGCAATGAAAAAATTATCCGAAAAGAAATTAATAGATATAATAAAATCATATATCTCCAATAACAAACCATTTTTAGGAATATGCTTAGGTTTACAATTGCTTTTTGATTCATCAGATGAAGGTGATGAAAAATGCCTCGGAATATTAGAAGGTAAAAGTAAATTATTTCCTTCTTCAGTAAAAACACCTCATATGGGTTGGAACCAGGTTGAAATTAATTTACCTAATCCATTATTTAAAGATATCCCTTCAAACTCTTTTTTTTATTTTGTACATAGCTATTATGCATTACCAAAAAACGACAAAATTATAGCTAGTAAAACAGAATATGGAATTGAATTTTGTAGTTCAATAATAACTAAAAATGTGATGGGAGTTCAATTTCACCCTGAGAAAAGTGGAGCAAATGGTTTAAAGATTTATAGTAATTTTATTAACTTTATAAAAAATGGAAAAGTCTGATAATTATGTTAGTAATTCCTGCAATAGATATACTTAATGGGAAATGCGTTAGATTATTTCAAGGTGATTATAAAAAAGAAACTATTTATGATGATAATCCATTAGAAATCGCAAATAAATGGATATCACATGGAGCTCAATATTTACATATAATTGATTTAGATGGTGCAAAAGCTGGATATCCTAAAAATATTGATATAATTTCAACAATAGTAAAAAAGCATGATATACCAATTCAAATTGGAGGAGGCATTAGATCAATAGAAACTGCTAAAACTTTATTAAAATACGGTGTAACAAAAGTAATCCTAAGCACAAACGCTATAAAAAACCCTGAAATGGTGAAAAAATTATGCGATGAAATTGGTACAAAACATGTAATCATAAGTATTGATGCCGAAAACGGGTTTGTATCAATTAATGGATGGACTGAAAAAACAAAGATTTCTTCAATAAATTTAATTACTCAAATGGTAAGACTTGGAATAAATCAATTTATATACACTGATATTACTAAAGATGGAACTCTATCAGAACCAAACTACAATAATATAAGGGAATTAATAAACTCTGAATATTCAATTTCCGTAGCTGGAGGAATTACTCATATAGATCACCTCAAAAAATTAAAGAAAATTGGTGTTGACGGAGCTATTATAGGAAAAGCAATATATACTGGAAATATTAATTTACATGAAGCTTTAAAAATATAATTAAATGTTAACAAAAAGAATAATTCCATGTTTAGATATTAATAAAGGTAGAGTAGTTAAGGGAGTAAATTTTCTAAATTTAAAAGATGCAGGTAATCCAGTAGAACTTGCGGAATATTATAATAATCAAGGAGCAGATGAACTTGTATTTTTAGATATTACTGCAAGTTCAGAACAAAGATTTATAATAATTGATGTAGTAAAAAAAGTATCTGAAAAATTATTTATCCCTTTAACTGTAGGAGGAGGATTAAATCAGATATCAGATATACGTACTATGTTACAAGCTGGAGCTGATAAAGTCTCAATTAATACCGCAGCCGTAAAAACCCCAAAATTAATTTTTGAAGCTTCAAATTTTTTTGGTTCCCAATGCATAGTTATAGCTATAGACGTAAAAAAAATCAATCGAAATAAATTAAATAAATATTCTGTCTCTGATATAAATATAGATATTAATTCACAATGGGAAATATTTACACATGGTGGGAGAAAATCCACAGGGATTGATGCTATAAAATGGGCGATTGAAGTTGAACGATTAGGGGCAGGTGAACTACTTGTGACTAGCATGGATACTGATGGAAAAAAAGAAGGTTATGACTTAGAGTTAATTAAAACTATTACAAAAAATGTTAATATACCAGTAATCGCCAGTGGTGGTGCTGGACAATTAAAACATTTATCAGACGTACTTAAATATAGTAATGCTGACGCTGTTTTAGCAGCAAGTATTTTTCATTATAAAACTTACACGATTTCTGAAGTAAAAAAATACCTCTCTAATCTTAACATACCAATAAGACCAATTTAACCTAAAATTAATCTTAGGAGAACTTAAATGACAACATTTAAACTTGATAAACAAGGATTGATACCAGCCATTATAAAAAACATTAATGATGATAAAGTAATAATGCTAGGCTATATGAACGCTGAATCTATAAATAAAACTATTGAGACTAAACAAGTATGGTTTTATAGTAGATCCAGATCATCTATATGGCATAAAGGAGCAACATCCGGCAATTATTTCAACTTGAAATCTATGTCTATCGATTGTGATAATGACACGATTCATATAGAAGCTGAACCGACAGGACCTGGATGTCACACAGGTCAAGACACTTGTTTTTTTAAAAAAGTGGTAAACCCACTAAGCTTTGAAACTCCAAAAATAAACTCGATGATTTTAGATAAACTCTTTGGAATAATAAAAGAACGTAAAATTTCTGATTCAGATGAAAGTTATACAGTTAATTTATTTAATTCAGGACTCAAAAGAATTAGTCAAAAAGTAGTTGAAGAAGCTGGAGAAACAGCTATAGCTGCAGTATCCAAAGATAAAAAAGAATTTATCAATGAAAGTGCCGACCTTTTATACCACTTATTAGTATTAAGTGCGGCATTAGATATAGAACCACATAAAATATGGGATGAACTAGAAAAAAGATCCCAATAGCTCTTTAACTATTGATTAACTGATTATCCGCATCTATAGTTTTATTAATAGCTACTAAAGCAATTTCCAATTGCATATCATCAGGTTTTCTTGTAGTTAAAGATTGTAAGGCCAAGCTAGGAACAACTAAAAATTTCACAAAAATATTATTTGAAAATGAATTATTAAATCTAATTATTTCATAACTGATTGCCGCTATCACTGGAACAAAAATCACTCTAGAAAGAAGTAACCACCAAAGAGGGTCACGTCCTAAAAACACAAAGAGAATTACAGATACAAATGCTACTACAAGTATAAATGCGGTTCCACATCTTGGATGAGCAGTTGGATATTTCTTTAAATTCAAAATATTTAATTCCTCATTTTTTTCTTTAGCGTGAACAGCCATATGTTCAGCTCCATGATACATAAAAACACGTTTAATATCATTCATCCGTCCGATAAGAAATAAATATCCAACTAAAAGTGATACTCTTATTAATCCTTCTATTAAATTAACTAACAAATCAGATTTTAATGTAGATTCTAATAAGTTACTCAGAAGCACAGGTGTCAGAAAAAAGAGTACAATAGAAAAAACCAATGATATAGAAATCATTATACCCAGTGAAATCTTACCTAATTCTTCATCTTCAGCTTCAGCAGCAACATTTGCAGAATATGCTAATGAACGCATCCCTAATATTAATATTTCTATTAATACTAAAAAGCCTCGTATAAATGGTATATCTCTCAGTTTACCAGTAAATAATGAATTCAAAGGTTCACATCTAATAGCTATAGAAGAATCAGGGCGTCTTATTGCAACAGACACATGGTGTTTGCCACGTATCATTATGCCCTCTATAACAGCTTGCCCACCATAATTATGATGTTCTTTCATATTTTAAAAATTAACCAAATTATAATTAATTTAATTATCTAAATTAAAACGTCTGCGAATTCTATCTACTCTACCTTCAGTATCTACAATTCTTTGTTCGCCAGTAAAAAAAGGATGGCAATTATTGCATATTTCAACACTCAATGCAGCTTTTGTGGATCCGGTAATAAAACTATGGCCACATGAACATTTTACTGTCGTTTGAGAATAATATTTTGGATGTATATCATTTTTCATATCAATATTATTTTTTTATACTTTCATTTCATGAATAGCAACAGATTTACGTTTAGAAGTCATAGGAGAAAATTTAACACTACCATCAATCATAGCAAATAAGGTGTGATCTCTTCCTAACCCAACATTGTCACCTGGATGTATTTTTGTACCTCTTTGACGAACAATTATTGAACCAGCTCTAACAAACTCAGTATCAAATTTTTTAACACCTAATCTTTTAGAATTACTATCACGTCCATTCCTAGTGCTTCCTCCACCCTTCTTATGAGCCATTAGAAATTCTCCTATCAGAAGTTTTACTTTTAATCTATCAAAATATCTTTAATATTTATTTCAGTAAATGCTTGACGATGTCCATTTTTCTTTCTATAACGAATTTTATTTTTATATTTAAAGACAATTACTTTTTTATCTTTAGCATTGCGAACAATTTCAGCTTTAACTTTACCACCTTTTACAATAGGCGTTCCAATAGAACGTTCACCATCTTTTGACAAAAACAAAACTTCTGAAAATTCAATTGTTTCACCTACGTCACCTTCAATAGACTCAATATTAATAGAGTCACCAGGACTGACCATATATTGTTTTCCACCTGTTGTTATAATTGCTTGATCTTGCAATGCTTAATCCTTAAAAAACAAATTTTAGGATTACCATAAATCTGGTAATCCTAAAATAATTCGTTCTTAATTTATTTACTGAACTAAATTATAAAAAAGTCTTAATTAAGACTTACCAATTCTAAACAATTTACATCCACAGTCTTTACAATCGCCTTTAGTAGCTGGACGACCATTTTTTAAAGTAACTGCAGTAGGATTTGATATTTCTTTTTTTGTTCTACACTTAAAACAATAAGCTTCCATAACCTACACTCCCTAATAATTATTATTTGTATATATTATGCTCTTTAACTTTATGCAATCATATCTGTTTTAATTCACTTGGTCAATACTTATATTCACATTTAAAATCATGTTTAGTTAAAATTCTTATAAGATGTCCATTTGTTTAAATCTTCATGGAATATAATTAATCCAATAAATTTACCCTCTAAATTATATACTTTACATTTAGTTCCATCTGGAACATTATTTTCATATATATTATCCGGCAAAATATTTCCATTTTTAATTATTTTTTCAACATCATATTGAACAGTTATTTTTGGTAAATCATCTAATACTGTATCAATAGAGTAGAGTAAATTTGTCCAGTTATCATTTTCTACTCTATCCTTAAATTGTTCAATATTTATAGAAGATTCTAATGAAAAAATCCCATTCTGTAATCTAGTCAAACTATTAATATGAGCTCCACATCCTAATACTTCACCTAAATCATGAGCAAATGATCTAACATAAAAACCTTTACCACATGCAATATCTAAAGTTAAAAATGGAGAATTCCATTTCAATATTTTAATTGAATAAACTTTAACCTTTCTAGGTTTTAAATCTAAGATTATCCCTTTCCTAGCTAATTCATAAAGTCTCTGGCCTTTAATTCTTAAAGCACTATACATCGGTGGTATTTGGTCGATTTCGCCTGTAAATTTAGTTATTTCAGATTTAATAGTATTACAATCAATAGTATTATTAACATCCTTATTACTTAAAATTTCCCCTTCTAAATCATATGTATTTGTAGTAACTCCAAAATGTATATTAGTTCTGTAAATTTTCTTTTTATTTAAAATATCTTCCATTATTCTTGTGGCTTGGCCTAAACAAATCGGCAATACTCCAGTTGCTAAAGGATCTAATGTACCAGCATGTCCAATTTTCCTAACACCTGTAACACGCTTAATAGTACGCACAATATCCATAGATGTTAGATCTTTAGGCTTATTAATATTTAAAACACCTTGTGTTTTATTAATATTTGAATCAAATTTAGTTATCATTTATATTTGAAGATTGCCCTAAGTTATCTATAATATCTAAAATTCTCAATTTATTTTCTATAGATTCATCAAGATAAAACACTAATTTAGGCACATTTCTCAAATTTAATTTTTTTACTAACAAACTTTTAATGTAACCTGAAGCAGAATTTAAAGCCTTAAGTGTCTTATTTTTTACATTAGGTTCTGCCAAAACACTTATGTAAATTTTGGAAAATTTTAAGTCTTTAGAAGTTTTAACTTCCATCACACTTATAAGAGAAGAGATCCTTGGATCTTTCACGTCATCATTAATAATCTTACCTATTTCACGAAGTAATAAAGAATTTATGCGATCCATACGGTAATTCATACATATATCCAATCATAAAATTAAGTTATTCTAGGACAACTGTATTATGGGCTTCTAGGATATCTCCTTCAGCATAATTGTTAAATCCATCAACAGTTAATCCTCCTTCAAAGCCATTCTTAACATCCCTGACATCATCTTTAAGATGTTTCAGTGTGCTAATTTTACCTTCGAATAATTTCTTCTGATCTCTATAAATATGAACTACTGCACTCTTTGTTATTGTGCCATCATTAACATAGAATCCTGCAACTACAATACCTTTTCCAATATCGAAAACTGCTCTAATTGTTGCATGACCTTCAATTACATCTTCATATACAGGATCTTCTAAACCTTTCAACACTTTAGAAACATCATCTAATAAATGATAAATAACTTTATAAGATCTAATTTTAACATTAGATTGAGTAGCTAAAGTTAATGCTCCTGGTTGTAGAGGAGAATTAAAACCAATTATCATCGCCTCAGAAGCCGCAGCTAACAAAACATCACTTTCAGAAACGCCACCACTTGCAGCATGAATTACAGTAACTCTTGAATCTTCTGAATTTAAAGCTTCAAGAGAGCTTCTAACTGGCTCTAAAGTACCTTGAACATCAGTTTTAAGTACTAAATTAACTGACCTAATATTATTACTTTCAATACTTGAATGGATTTCCGAAAGCTTATAAGAATTATCAAGTCCTTTTTCATGGTTATTAATTAACTCATTCATTTCCTTCTCATCACTCGTTCCACAAATTAAGTCTCCAGCATTTGGTAATATACTCAAGCCAAGAATTTCAACAGGGAATGAAGGGGGGGCCTCTAAAACAGAACCTCCCAAATCATTAAACATTGCTCTTACTTTATTTTTATGAGCACCTAAAATTAAATGGTCTCCAATTTTAAGTATTCCTTGCTGTACTATCACTGTAGCTAAAATACCTTTACGTTTATCTGTTCTAGCTTCTAATACTATTCCTTTTGCATTAATTGATGGATTAGTCTTTAAATCTGAGACCTCTGCAACAACTAAAATATTTTCTAGTAAATCTGGAATCCCATCTCCATTTAATGCTGAGATACCTATACATATAACATCCCCTCCCCACTCTTCGATTAATAGATCATTTTCAGACAATTGCCTTTTTACTTTTTCCTGATCGGCAGCAGGATGATCTATCTTATTCATTGCAACAATAATTGGAACCTTAGAAGCTCTAGCATGTGCTATAGCTTCTATAGTTTGAGGCATTATTCCATCATTAGCTGCAATCACAATAACAACTATATCTGTTAAGTGAGCTCCTCTAGCTCTCATTGAAGAAAAGGCTTGATGGCCTGGCGTATCCAAAAAAGTAATTTTGTTACCCTTGAAATCAACTTGATATGCACCAATATGCTGAGTAATACTACCTGCTTCACCATCAACAATTTTACTATTTCTAATATTATCCAAAAGAGTTGTTTTACCATGATCAACATGACCTAATATAGTAACAATGGGTGGGCGAGTTTCTCCTGATCCATCAGTACCAACATCAATTACAGAATCTCTAGTTGGTTGTAGCAAAGGCTCTCTTTCAATCAAATCAAGAATAAAACCAAAATCTTTTGCAACTGGTACGGCAACTTGAAACTCAATAACATCATTGATAGCCAGCATATACCCATTTCGCATAAACTCTTTTATAAGTTCAACTGGATTTACATCCATCAGGTTAGCAAGGTCAAACAAAGTGATTTCAGCTGGAATTTCTAAAACTACCTCTTCGATTTGAGAGATTTCCTCCGCTGAAGTATTAGAATCTATAGAATCTTTTTCCATACTACCCAATCTAAATATACAATTTTTTTTAATAAAAACTAATTCATATTACACTGTTTACATTTAATAATAGTTTATCCCAATTAATATTATTTATGTTTACTTTTAAAGCATAACATAATCTTTTTTTAGCAATACTTTGCAAAATACACTTTCTAGTTTTACAAATATAAGCCCCTCTACCCGCTAAAATCATTTTCAAATCTAAAGTAATACACTTTTTTAATCTAACAAATCTAACAAATTTCGTTTTATTAGATTTGATTTTACACACTACACATGTTCTATTACATTTCTCAAGATCATTCAATAATTTAAATTATCTTCTCTTTCCACCTTTTGACTTTTTTTTACTTTTATCTTTCTTAATATCAAGCCTAGTTCCTAATCGCCTAGCCATCAAGCCACCTTTAAGACCTTCAATGTCTTCAGAAAATCTGATCTTACTAGAACCTTGTCCTTTTCCGCCAGCTGATTTAACTGACCATACGTCTTCAGGTAAATCTCTTATAGACGACAGACTTTCATCATCAATATCCTCTGATTTGGTTACAGAAGTTTGAGTATCTAAACCTTGCAAAGGAGCATTTAAACCTGGGACATCTGATGTTCCAATTTTAACATTAGAGGTGGCTGAAACATCAGGCTCTTTGTTAAGACTAGGTTTAGTTTCAGTGACATCACTTCCTTTTTCTTCAACCTTATTTAAACTCTCTTCAGAAACTTTATTAACATCGTTTATGTCCTGGGATTCAGGAATATTTACATCTTTAAGCGTATCTGAATTTACATTTACATCAGGTTCTGTTTTTTTAGCTACAGCCTCTTTAGGTTCAACCTTTGAGGATGACATGACTTTTTCTTTATTAGCATCAGCCCTCGACTTAACTTTAGATTTATTATACTGATCAATACAAGCTAATAATTCTTCATATGATTTCAATCCGAAACCTTTAATATCAGTAAAAGATGATTGAGTCATTAATGAAACTTCAGTTAAATTTTTCAAACCTCCATTAAGTAACAAATTTAAAGTCCTAGTAGACAAACCTATGTCTTCTAATAAAGCATTAGAAGACACGATAATAGGAGAACCTAATGCAGGGTCAACATCTAATTCACTACGTATATCTAGATTCCAGGAAGTTAATTTAGCAGCCAATCTGACGTTTTGACCCTCTTTACCTATGGCCAAAGAAAGTTGCCTATCCGGAACTACGACAACCGCTGTTTTTAATTCTTCATTCATAAATACATTAACTACCTGTGCAGGATTTAATGAATTTTTAATTAGAGTGACTGAGTCCTTACTCCATTCTATTACATCAATTTTTTCTCCCTGCAACTCGTTAACAATATTCTGTATACGCACTCCTCTTAATCCAACACATGAACCTACAGGATCTACTCTATCTTGAACAGCTCTAACTGCTATTTTTGTACGAAACCCTGGTTCTCTTGCAATAGCTACTATTTCAACAGCTCCATTAGCTATTTCGGGAACTTCCATTTCAAATAATCTATTAATTAATCTAGTATCTACTCTAGACACTAGCAAGTCTGGCCCAGTAGCCAAAGTGTTTATTGCGCTCAAAATCACTCTAATTTTCAATCCTACGCGATATCTATCAGTAAACACTTGCTCAGATATTGGAAGTACGGCTTCAGCCTTACCTAAATCCACAACTACTTGTTTTGGCTCTACTCTATGAATTGAAACTGCAAAAAGCTCACCTTCTCTTTGTGAATACTCCTTAAAAATAATCTCTCTTTCAGCTTCCCGTAAACGTTGCATAACAACTTGTTTAGCTGTTTGAGCAGCAATTCTTCCTGCCATATTAGGCAATCTATCGGTAGATATAGAATCATTTATATTGACACCCGGCCGTATAGAAGAAGCTTCTTCTATAGATATTTCCATAGATGGATCTTCAACATTTTCAACTACAGTTTTAACTAAATACACTGATATTTCACCACTACCAGGGTCGAGTTTTACAGAAACATTTTGGCCAGTTGCAATCATATCTTTTCTGTAAGCAGAAACTAATCCTGCCTCAATAGCAGATAAAACTGCCTCTCTAGGCAAATTTCTCTCAGCTGCTAATTGCGTCAAAGCAACTAGAAAATCGCTCTTCATCCCTCCCAACCTCCTTCAAAAATCTTTTTTATAAAATAAATAAAGGGGGTATACCCCCTTCGTTATATCATTAATAAATTATTTAATGCAAAAATTATACCATTTTGCAATATAATATACAAGGATATTATATTGATTTTTACGCTGAGACTTTTATAGTAAAATCATTGACAAAACTAACAAAATCAAGAAGAATCGTACTATACATATGTACTATAAAATGTTGAGAAATTTAATTAAACCATTCATTATTTTCAGTTTAATACTAATACTTTATCTTTTTTCTATTCACTGCTCCAAAACTGATCCAAAAAAAACTGAAATCCTTGTTTTTGCCCCTGCAAGCATGAGCAATGTTTTACCAAAAATATTAGAAGATTATAATAATAATCTGGATATAATATTTGATTTTGGAGGCTCATCTATATTGGCTAGTAAAATCACTTACGGAGCACCAGCAAACATATATATTTCAGCAGGAGAATCGACTTTTATAAAACTAAAAAATGAGGGACTAGTTGATGGAAATCCTAAAATTATAGTAAAAAATTCTTTGGTTGTTGTTACTACTAAAGAATTTGAAAATATAGATACTATTTACGATATTAACAAAAAAGAAATTTCTCGAATAGCAATTGCAAACCCTGATTTTGCTCCTGCTGGTGAATATGCAAAAGAAGCTTTAATCAATCTAAAAATTTGGGATAAAGTTAAAGAGAAAATTGTATTTGGAGCAGATGTCAGATCAGCTTTAAATTATGTTATTACTGAAAATGCAGATATTGCTATAGTATATGCGAGTGATGTCCTAAATACTTCTTTAAAATCTCTGGAAATAATACCTTTAGAATCTTATTCGGAAATAACATATCCTGCTTCAATAATAAAAAAGTCAAATCATCAAGAAAAATCAGAAAAACTCCTTGAATATTTGATATCTGAATCAATTCAAGAAATTTTTCACAGCTATGGATTCAATCCAATAATTAATATAAAATCATCTAATTGAAAAACTAACCTAAGCAGGAAGATAAATTATATTGAACGATATATTTTTTTTAAGCTTAAAAATAGCCTTGACCGCAACTATTATCAACTTGCCGATATCAATATTAATTAGCTGGGTATTAACTAAAACAAAAATACCTGGCAGGTCAATTCTTGACTTAATAGTTTTAATTCCTTTAGCAATACCTCCTGTATTAGTAGGCTTTTTTTTGCTTATAATTTTCGGTAAAAATGGACCTTTAGGATTTTTTATAAATAATATATTTGGAACTAATATTATATTTACATGGTTTGCTGCAGTCTTAGCTTCATCAATTGTTTCCATTCCGTTGATGATTAGACCAATAATTATATCTATGTCAGAGATAGATGAAAATCTAGAGAAATCTGCACGTATATTAGGAGCAAGCTCACTGAAATCTTTCTTTAACATTACATTACCATTATCATATAAAGGAATAACCGCAGGAACATTACTTGGTTTTATTAGAGCATTTTCAGAATTTGGTGCAACAATAATAGTTGCAGGAAATATTCCTGGAAAAACTCAAACTGTTCCTTTAGCAATATATACAAACATAATCACAGGCAATAACGAAGAAGTATTTAAAATGGTAGTTATATGTTTATTACTATCTATAACGAGTATATTCATATATAGCAAATTGTTGTCTGTAACAAAAAAATAATTCATATATAAATAAATCGGAGAATATATCAAATTGAGTAATACAGCTAATAAAAATAAAATATTACTTAAAATTAACATCGAAAAAAGATTCGACAACTTTTCTTTAAATTGTTCAGTCGAGATACCAAATGGTGTGACAAGTATAATAGGACCATCAGGAAGCGGTAAAACAACTCTTTTAAATTGTATATCTGGAATTTCCACACCTGATAAAGGAGATATATCGCTCAATTCCAATATTTTATTCTCTTCATTAGAAGGTAAAAATACATCTTTAAATAAAAGAAAAATAGGATATGTATTTCAAACTCCTACTCTTTTTCCACATATGAATGTTTTACAAAATATCCGTTATGGATATGATATGACTTCAACAAGTAGAAAACGAATTGACTTAGATGAATTAATTGAGATATTCCAGTTGTCTAAATTAATAAAAAGGTCAACTAAAAACCTTTCCGGAGGGGAACTTCAAAGAGTTGGCATAGCAAGATCATTAGCAACATCTCCAGATTTACTATTAATGGATGAACCTATAGTATCTTTGGATGTTAAATTAAAAAAGGTAATATTAGATTACTTAAAAATAACTTGGACTAAACTACAAATACCAGTTTTATATGTGACTCACTTTATTTCTGATGCCATTAACATTTCTGATAAATGTTTAGTAATTTCTAGAGGTAAAACAATTGCGTTTGGAAAAACAGAAGCCATATTATCCGATAAAAATATTCTTGATTTATTCGAATAATAATAAATTACTTTGAAAATAGAAAATAACATATTTAAGAAGAAATATATCTTGATATGTTAATAACATATATTTATTCTAATACCATCAAACATATATATTTAAAAAAGAGGTCAACTTGAAGAACTTCAAAGAAAAATTATCATTCAATTATAATAAGAATAAAAGTATCTTATGTATCGGATTAGACCCTGACTTAAATTTGATGCCTGTATCAAATATTACGATATTTAATAAAGAAATAATTGACGCAACTAAAGATTTTGCTTGTGCATATAAGCCTAACTTATCATTTTATGAAGCTTTAGGATCTAATGGTATAAAATCATTAGAAGAAACTTTAGAATATATTAGGAAAAATGCTCCGGGCAAATTAATAATAGGTGATGGTAAAAGAGGCGACATAGGTTCAACAAATAAAAAATATGCTGAAGCATTTTTTAAAACCTGGGGATTCGATGCTATTACTGTAAATCCTTTTGCCGGACAAGAATCTTTTGAACCATTTATTGAATATAAAGATAAAGGAATCTTTCTATGGTGTAAATCATCCAATGCAAAATCAGAAGAATTTCAAAATAAAAAAATTATTCATAATGATAAAACCATGAAATTTTATGAATGGATAGCAAAAAGAGCAAACAAATGGAACAAACATAATAATATTGCTTTAATTGTCGGAGCAACTTACCCAAAAGAATTAAAAGAAATAAGAGATATTTCTCCTAAACTTCCTATGTTAATTCCTGGTATAGGAGCCCAAAAAGGAAGCATAGAAAAAGTAATAACTGCAAGTATAAATCCCAGTGAAAATGAACCTAATATTATGATTAGTGCATCAAGAAGTATATTATATGCTTCAAATAATAAATCAGACTACCCTGAAAAAGCTCAAAAAGTAGCTAAAAGTTTAAATGATCAAATTAATTTTTATATAAAACAACTTAAGGATAAAGCTTTATGAATATTTCTTTAATCCAAATGAACAGTGGAGAAAAAACTAGTCAAGAAAATGTAGCAAAAGCGTGCGATTTTATAGACCAAGCTGCAAAAGACTCTCCTGATATTATCATAACTCCTGAATATTTTAATACTGGTTATTTCCCAATGTACCGAGATTTCAAAAACTATTCAAAAGCTGAACGTGATAATGGGCCTACTATGACAGTTATTAAAGATAAATCAAAGCAACATAAAACTCACATAGCTGCGACAATTATAGAAGAAGATGCTATGGGAATATTTTATAACTCCACTATTTTAATTAACCCAAATGGAGAAATTGTAGGAAAATATAGAAAAATGCATCCCCCAGCTAATAGTAGTCTTGAAAAAATATACTACCGAAATGGATCAAATTTCCGAACATTCAAGATTAAAGATTTTAATATTTCTTTTTTAATTTGCGCCGATTTTTATTTTCCTGAAGCAGCCAGATGTGCCATGTTGAATGGGGCTGATTTAATATTAATACCATTCTGTGAAGTGGGTTATTATACTTCACCAAATGTATCTAACAGACCTGATGATATAGAAACCGGTATACAGAAGAAAAATTTTGATTCAGGGCAAAGAAGACTACTCTGGAATTCACTTTCCATGATAAGAGCTTATGAAAATGCTTGTTATGTAGCACCATGCAACCATATTGGTTACGAATTTGATTCTTATATGGCTGGAGGTTCTTTAATATGTGACCCAACTGGTAAAATAATTGTCCAATCTAAAGATGAAGAAATGATCATTTCTTCATCTTTAGATAGAAACATATTGCGTAAAGCAAGAAATAGTTCAATGCTAAAAGATAGAAGACCAGATTTATACAATATTGTTACTACACCAATGGAAGATTTATTATTACCATAATAATATTGACATAAATTCAACATTTAGAATAATATACGATCAAATTAAAATTTATAAATTTAGGAGAATTGATAAATGCTGGAATTAGAAATAGACAGCATAAGAATTAGCTTGAAAAACTACCAAAGAGTAGTCATATTAAAAGTCAAAGACTCTAATTTATATTTACCTATATGGATTGGGCCATCTGAAGCAGATTCTATTGCCTTGAAACTACAAGAAGTATCTGTTCCAAGACCTCTAACTCATGATCTTTTATGCGGAGTGATAACTAGCCTTAAGGGAAAAGTGCAAAACATAGTAATATCTAATCTTGCAGATGATACATTTTTTGCCAAAATAATAGTCGAACAAGATGGGTCTACAATTGAAATAGACTCTAGACCTAGTGATGCAATTGCAATTGCAATAAGAACTACTGCTCCAATATATGCTGAAGAAAAATTAATAGATCAAGCAGCTGTTAAAATGAATAATAAACCTGATCCATCAATGCCATTTGAAAATTCTTTAGTTAAAGAAGATGAATTAAAGAATTTATCTGCATTTACAGATTTTGTTGATACTCTTGATTTAGAAGATATTGGAAAATAATTGATAATTTAAAAATCTAAATTTGCTTATACAATTATTTTTTTAATTTAATTGTATAAGCAAATTTTACTTTACATTAAAAGTACCTCTTATATATAATTAAGCATATTTTTCAATACATAAATGGTGTAAAAATTGGCTGTAGTACCTATATTAGAAATACCTCATGCTATTTTAAGAAAAAGGGCAACAAAAATACGTAAAATAGATAAATCTATATTTGAAATTGCTTATAATATGGTTGAAACTTTACAAGCATCAGGAGGGGTTGGATTAGCAGCCAATCAAATAGGAAGTTTAAAAAGAATTATTGTTATAAAAACCCCCGAAATAGATACTACAAAGATCTATTTTAATCCTGAAATTATTCACAGAGAAGGTGAAAGAATAGTTGAAGAAGGATGTTTAAGTATTCCTGGTTATAAAGGTTTCATAACTAGGTCTATAACAATCAAGTTTGGAGCAATTGATCATACTCATAAAACAATTAAAATAAATGCAGAAGGCCTTTTAGCTCAAGCATTAGAACATGAAGTAGACCATCTAAATGGAATATTATTTTCTGACCACTTAAAAGAACATGAAAAACTAATTCCTATAGAATATGATGAAGAGTATCCAGAAGTCGAAGCATCTAATAGTATCGCATCAGATAATTCAATTCCGGAATTACCGAGTTCACTAGATATTAAATAAAAAATATTTAAATAATCTAACCTGTCATCCTTTATTATGAATGAATTAACTAAAAACAAAATTTTATCCCAAATCAATATAAGTTTAACTAAACTCAAACAAGACGGCTTTTTAGTAGGAGGAGCTGTTAGATCTATATTGTTAAAAAAAACTATTAAAGATATAGATATTGTTGTGTCAGGTTCATCAAAAAATTTCTCGAAATACTTTGCAAATATTATTGATGGAAAAACAATTGAACTTGATAAAAAAAGAGATATAAATAGAATTATTTTTAAACCAAAAAACACAATATATGAAATTGATGTGTCCCCTATTAAAAAAGATATTGTTACAGATTTAAAAACCCGAGATTTCACTATAGATGCTATAGCAATTGATTTGAGTAAAAAATTTACAAATCTAGATACTAGCGATTATATTGACCCATCTTATGGTATACAAGATTTAAATAAAAAAATATTACGTAGTACCAATCAAAACATATTTATTGAAGATCCTATTAGATTATTAAGAGCTGTAAGAATATCAAGCGAATTGGGATTTGAAATTTCAAAAGAAACTTATAAAGAAATTCAAAAAAATAGCTCTCTAATTAATTCAGTTGCAGTAGAAAGAATTAGAGATGAATTCTTAAAAATATTAGCATTGCCAAAAAGTATGTACGGTATAAAAACATTAGATAACTTAACTTTATTAACAAAAATTATACCTGAGCTTAATGATAGCAAAGGAGTATTACAACCTAAAGAACATTATTGGGATGTTTTTAATCATTTAATTGAAACTATTGGAACTTTAGAAGTTTTATTTGATAAAAAAAATAAAACCAATCAATTTATAAAAAAATATATCCCTAGATTTATTGATGACGAAAAATACTTTAATGAAATTATATTTGAAGGGCATTCTAGAAAAACAATTTTAAAACTAGTGGGTTTAATTCATGATATATCTAAGCCAGAAACAAAAAAAATAGAGAAGACTGGAAAAATAAGATTTATAGGACATGATAAATTAGGAGCAAAAAAATCAATAAGAATTTTAAAAAGACTTAAAATGAGTAATAAATCTATTGAATATATTTCATCAATTATATCAAATCATTTAAGACCTACTCAATTAGCACAGAAAGATGAATTACCAACTAATCGAGCTTTAAATAGATATTATAGAGATTTAAATCAATTTTCTATTGATACTCTTTATTTAAATCTAGCCGATTATCTTTCAGCAAGAGGAGAAATGTTAAACGAAAAAGAATGGGAAAAACATTGCAAATTAATTAAACACATACTCAATCACTTTAAGATATCAAAAGAAGAGAAAATATTGCCCAAATTAGTTAGTGGGTATGATATCATGAATGTATTATCTATCCAATCTGGGCCTATTATAGGTGTAATTTTAAAGAGAATTGAAGAAGCACAGTTAAATGAAGATATTAAAACTAGAGAAGACGCTTTAAATATTATTAAGGAAAAAAACAACTCGGGAGATCTGATTGCGAAGACATTATAAACAATTAATTATTATTGGTATTATAATTATATTATCGGGACTAACACTTGGATTCCAAAAAATAAAAATTGGGAACTTTGAACGTGGCGGAAACACTATCTTGGGTCTAAGTCTAGGATTAGAATTGCAAGGGGGTTCTCATTTAGTATATCAAGCTATCAATGCTGATTCTAAAGAACCTTTCATACCTACTGAAGGTTCATTAGAAATGGATTCATTAAAAAAATCCATAGAACGGAGAATTGCTTCAGCAGGCTTAGGAGAGCCAATTATACAGATAATTGGAGATAATAGATTACTTATTCAAATGCCAGGAGTTGCTGATCCGGATAGAGCGAAAAGCATAATAGGAGAAACTGCACAATTAGTATTTAAACATCGCAAATTAGACGTTGCTAGACAAATAGAAGGACTATCCGATAACTCAGCAATAAATATTTATGCAAGTGAGGAACTTAATAATGACACTGGAGTAACAACAAGCGGTACGGATCAAAAACTTGGTGCAATATATGCTGAACTCTCTTCAGAAGATGCTGAAATATTCTCTAATCTGATCAGTAGAATGTCAGATGAATTTTATGCTGAGTATTCTGGACAGAAAACTTTTTTAGAAAACCCAAGCACTATTGAAGTGTCTATAGAAGGAAATTCATCATTAAAGTATAGAGTATTTGCTATTCAAATCACACGTAAAGAAAATACAAATGAATTTCTTTTTCCCTTGCCTCCAAACCCAGCAAATGAAAGCAACTATGATGTTGAATCTGCTAATAATATAATTGGTGAAAACGGAAAAATTTTCTTTACTGAGATAGTTGGAGCGTTAGATGAAGATATTGGTTTAACAGGAGATGACTTAGCAACATCTTATGCAGGTACTCATGCAAATAGCGGACAACCTATAGTAAATTTGATTTTTAAAGAACGTGGCACTCAAATTTTTGGAGAATTAACTCAACAAATTGCAGGTAGTCCTACTGACCAAATAGCCATATTTCTAGATGAAACTGAATTAATTTCACCTGTAGTAGAATCTCCAATAGTGTCAGGAACTTCTATAATACAAGGAAGAGATTTCACTCTTGAACAGGTTAAAGATATATCACTATTATTAGAGTCTGGAAGACTACCATTACCAATAGAATTACTTAAAGAAAGAAATGTAGATGCTATTTTAGGTGCTGATTCATTAGAGAAAAGTTTAATAGCAGGGATTATAGGATTATGTTTAGTGATCCTATTTATGTTCTTATATTATAGAGTTCCAGGATTGATAGCTGGGATTGCATTAATAATTTACACAAGTATAGTTCTTTCAATTTTAAAATTATTCCCTGGTAACTTAACAACTCTTAATCTTTCTGGAGTAGCTGCTCTTATCCTATCTATTGGAATGGCTGTAGATGCAAATATATTGATTTTCGAAAGAATGAAAGAAGAACTAAGCCAAGGCCGAACTGTATTATCTTCAATAAATATAGGATTTAATAGAGCATGGCCTGCTATACGTGACGGGAATGTATCTACTTTAATTACTTGTGCTGTTTTATTTTGGTTTTCACAACAATTAGGTGAAACTGTTTTACAAGGATTTGCTGTAACTTTAGCTATTGGAGTTGTGATAAGTATGTTCTCAGCAATTCTTGTTAGTTGTACTTTCTTAAGAATTTTAGCAAATTCAAGCTTTGGCAAAAAATCAATTTTATATATACCTACTAAATAAATTATCTAATCAAACGTAATACATAATAGGAGTAACATTTTGGATTTTGCTGGTAAACGATTTTGGTTTTATTTGATTTCCTTGGCTGTTATTATCCCTGGAATCATATTTTTAATTATTGCTCCAGGCTTAAAAACTGGTATTGATTTTACTGGTGGATCAACTATGAATCTAAGTCTTTCTGAACCTATGACCCAATCAACGCTCAGAAAAGAACTTAATAACTTAGGCTATTCTGAAGCTACTATCCAAAGGTTAGATGATAATTCATTTTTCATAAGAACAAAAGAACTTAATGAAGACAAAAAAAATGCTATTGTCAATGGCATTCAAAACAATTTCCCACAACAAATTATAGAGGTTTTATCTTTTGATTTAGTATCACCAATTGTAGCTAATGAAACTGTTATAAATGCCTTTTGGGCTGTACTAGCTGCATCATTTTTTGTATTTATATATATATTATGGGCATTTAGAAGTGTACCTCATACTATAAGATATAGTTTTGCTGCTATAACGGCATTACTTCATGACACTATAATTATATTAGGAATTTTTGCGATACTTGGCAAATTAATGGATATTGAAGTAAATACATTCTTCTTGTTTGCTATAGTAACTGTAATTGGATATAGCATTAATGACACTATTGTAATATTTGACCGTTTAAGAGAAAACATAAATCTTTATCCAAATGATAATTTCTCTAAAATAGTTAATACATCAATACGTGAAAGCTTAGGTAGATCCTTAAATACTAGTATTACTCTATTAATTACTCTTACAGCTTTATTATTATTTGGCGGATCAACAATACAAACTTTCTTACTAGTTTTACTATTTGGTGTTATTGTTGGAACATATAGTTCTATCGGAGTAGCTAGTCAAATACTAGTATCTTGGGAAGAAAACGATATTAAAAAATTATTCAGCAAAAAAAATATAACTCGTTAAGGAATTAACACAACTCTTCCTAAACTATTTTTGTTAACTATCTTTTCAAAAGCTTTATTTGCTTCTTCTAATTTAAAAGTTTCTGATACTTCAGGTTTAATATAACCTTTATTAACTAATTCTATAGCTTCTAAAATATCTGATTTATTGGCTCCACAAGAAGATTCAATACTTATACCTCTAAAAATCAATTCAGCTAAATTTATTGACGTATTTATTCCTTTAATCTCTCCAAGAACTAACATTTTGCCGTATTGTTTTAAACTACGTATGGACTGTTCAAAGACAAATGAACCTACAGTGTTTACAACTAAATCTACACCTAAATCATCAGTCATTGCCAAGACAATCTCTGAAAAATCAAAATCATCTACTAGTATTACTTCTGATTTTGTTAATTCTCTAATTTTATTTTCTTTTAAAACTGATGTTGTAAGACAAATAACATTTGTATCTAAATATTTAGAAATTTTAGCAGAATGTAATCCAAGTCCTCCCCCAGAACCTGTTATTAACACAGTAAATCCAGGTTTAATTTTTGAAACATATTTCAATCCTCTAAGACTAACTGCTATAGGACATGCAAGTATAGATGAATCTATGAGATTTATATTAGAAGGCACTTTTAATGCATTACCTACATTTAAACTCATATACTCTCTAAATCCTCCATCAATACCATGTCCATACCCACTTGAATTAATGCAGTTATAATCTAGCCCTCTATTACAAAAATCACAATCTCCACAAGATGAATTTAAAGTAGATACTATCTTATCTCCTACCTTTATAGTATTTACTTGATCCCCTGTTTCAATAACTTCTCCAGATATTTCATGACCAAGTATACAATTGTTTTTCACGCCTCTACGTAATTTACCTTGCATAATTGCAATATCATGGTGGCAAACTCCACATGACTTTATTTTAACTAATATTTCATTCTTACTTATTATAGGCATAGGATGATTTTCTAAATCAAATTCAAAATTTCTTCCTACATTTTTTAAAACCAAGGATTTCATTCAATATCCCCAAAATTTATAATTATTGTAGTTATTATATACAATTTTTCTTATATAATAACTACAATAATTATAAATTAAACTAAATGGGGTATTAATGATTGGAAACAATAATGATAACGGCAGGCCAAGAGCAAGTGATTTAGGACTAAAAATAGGATTATTAAGTCCAGGAAATAACAATTCTATTACTGATGTACCAAATGTGTTAGTCGGACATACTACAATCATAGTAGGATCTGGCGAATTAGAAATTGGAGCTGGGCCTATAAGAACTGGCGTAACTGCAATACTTCCTCATGAAGGAAATCTATTTAAACAAAAAGTAACTGCTGCAACTCATATAATAAATGGTTTTGGAAAGTCTATCGGATTAATTCAGATTAATGAGTTAGGCTCTCTTGAATCCCCAATTCTATTAACTAATACTATTAATTCTTGGAGTGTAGCTGATGCAGTAGTAGATTATTTAGCCTCAAACAATCCAGGTATATATTCATTTAATCCAGTCGTTGGAGAATGTAACGATAACTACTTAAATGATATTCTAGGAAGACATGTCAAACCTCATCACGTGATTAATGCTATTACATCAGCATGTTCCCCTAATATAGAAGAAGGATCTATAGGAGCAGGAACAGGTATGACATGTTTCGGATGGAAAGGTGGTATTGGAACAGCTTCACGAGTAGGAGAATGTCCAGATGGAGAATATACTGTAGGAATTCTAGTACTTACTAATACCGGAGATCCAAGAGAATTACGTATTGATGGTAAATTAATTGGAAATACATTAATACCCTCAGATATCGTATCAGAACCTCCAGGTTCTATCATTATTATCCTTGCGACTGATGCTCCTGTAACTTCTAGACAGTTATCTCGCATAGCGAGTAGAGCAACATTTGGACTTGCTAGAACTGGCGGGATAGCAAGTCATAGTAGTGGGGACTTCGTTATAGCTTTTTCCAACTCAGATTATAGGCCAAGTATATCTGATGCTCACTTAACGCCATTATTTAGAGCAGCTATAGAAGCTACTGAAGAAGCCATTATAAATTCTATACTTAAAGCAACAACAATTGTAGGTAGAGATGGAAATTTAAGGCATGAAATACCTATTGACGAGCTAATGAATGTATTAAATAAAGTATAGTTATTTCTAGCTACTTTTAAAACCTGAAATTCGTTTTTAGACACTATCAATCTGGGGTAAATTAACTGTTCCGTAATTATTTTATATTTTTAATAATATCTCTAGCTTTTTTTATATTTAAATCGGTATAGTATTTTGCCATTCCAATATATTCTGTTGGATCTAATAATTTTTCTAATTGTACTTGTGTAATATTTTGTGTAATTTCTTTATTTTCTGATAATTTCTTTAAAAATGACTCTGAATCAATAACAGAATTTTGTGCAGATTCATAAACCAAATCATGCGCTTTTTGTCTTCCAATAATTTTTCCTAATTCTAGCATAACTAATTCAGACATAATTAAACCTCCAGATAAATCGAGATTAGCTCTCATTCTTTTAGGAAAAACATTCAAATCAGAAAACAATGAAATCATTCTTTGCAAAATATCTCCTGTCAAAATACAAGCATCAGTCAGAGCACTTTTCATCATCATGAAATTTGTTCTATCAGCATCATGTTCAGTCTGCATAGCTTCTAAAGCTAAAGGAACTAAAGATCTAACTTGCGCTGCTCCTCCAATAATATCTTGCGATAATCTAGGATTTCTTTTTTGAGGCATTGTACTGCTACCTACAGTACCTTTTGGTACGGCTTCTTCTACTTCTCCAAATTCTTGTTTCATAAGAGTGTAAATTTCTCGACCCATTTTTCCACATGTAGCAGCTAGCATTCCCAATAAAGTTACATATTCAGCAGAATGATCTCCTATCGCTCTAGAGGGCATACTCATTGATGTCATATTTAATATTTCAGCCATTCTGTTTTGAGTATGAATACCTTTATCACCTAATGAAGCAAGAGTGCCTGCAGCTCCACCTAACATCACTACAAAAACTCTTTGCTCACATCCTTTTAATCTTTCAATATGTCGACATATCTCATCAATCCAAACTGATACTTTTAATCCAAACGTTGTAGGTACTGCATGTTGCCCATGAGTTCTACCTGGCATGTAGTAATCTTTTGTAGATTCAGCTAAATTAGCTAAATTAGCCAGCAATAATCCTAATTGATTCAGGAAAATATCATGGCATTTTTTCAATAATATAGACTGGCCAGTTTGAGTTATGTTTTGAGTAGTTGCACCCCAATGAATATAACCACCTGAATCATTTTCGCAAACTTTATCCAGTTCCCAAATCAAAGGAACTAATCTATGAGAAGTTTTGATTAAACCTTCGTGTATAGAATCCATATTTAAATTTACTAATTGAGCCTTTTTATTAATTTCATCTGCCGCATATTTAGGTATAACATCTAATTCTGATTGTGCCATAGCCAATGCGGCTTCAACATCCAACCATGCTTGGTAAGTAGATTTTTCTGAAAATATTTCTCTTATTCCGGGGTCTTGGAGACGTAATGCTGTTGGTTCTTGATTTAACATAAATTGACTCCCTATTTATTATAAAATATTGCAAGTATTTCTTTTAATCATCTATAATATTTTGCCTATAACAAATACATAATATAAGTTTACAAGCTAAATTCTAAAAGGTAATATTATATTTATATAACTATAGTCAAAGAATCATAATTTTACAATTATTTTCTTCCTGATTTAATGAAAATCAAAAACTAGAGGAAACTAAAGTATTGGACCAAGAAGATAACGAATTAATAAAAAGCCGTATAGGAAAATTAAACAATTTGTTAGCTATGGATATAAACCCATATCCTAGTAATTATAAACGTACTCATACTAGTAAAGAAGCAATAGATTATTTTGAAAAAAATGAAGATAGCAATTCTGAAATCGACTATGTAACTGTAGCTGGTAGAATAATGTCAATTCGAGATATGGGTAAAGCTATTTTCATTGACTTATTAGATGGTGCCGGTCGTATTCAAGTATTATGTAGGGCAAATAAACTAGAAGAACAATTTAAAAATATACCTAACTTAGACATAGGAGATTGGCTTGGAGTCAAAGGAAATTTATTTAGAACTCGTACAAGTCAAATAACTATATTAGCAAGTAATTATGATATATTATGTAAATCAATTAGGCCTTTACCAGAAAAATGGCATGGTTTAACAGATATTGAGTTACGTTTTCGTCAAAGATATTTAGATTTAATTACTAATGAACAATCCAAAAATACTGCTCTTAATAGAAGTAAAATAATTAAAGCAATTAGAAATTTCATGGATAATAAAGGATTTATCGAAGTAGAAACACCCGTATTAGTACCTGTAGCTGCTGGAGCATCTGCTCACCCATTTATCACTCACCACAATCAATTAAACCAACAGCTTTATTTAAGAGTTGCAACTGAATTGTATTTAAAAAGACTTATAGTTGGTGGATTAGAAAAAGTTTATGAAATTGGTAGAGTATTCAGAAATGAAGGAGTTGATTTTTATCATAATCCAGAATTTACAATGCTTGAGAGTTATCAAGCTTTTGCTGACTATAAGGATATGATGAAAATGCTAGAAGAAATGATCTCTTCAATTTCAGAAGAAATTTTCGGAACAAAAATTTTAGAATTCAATGGAACTAAAATAGATTTCACACCTCCTTGGCCAAGATTAGATTTAAGAGAAACTATTAAAAAATATAGTGGTATTGATTACATTGAAAATTTAGAACTAGATTCACTTAGTAAACAGATGAAAAATTCAGGAATAGATGTAGATAAACAGGTAAGTTGGGGAGGTATGATGGATAAATTGATATCCAGTAAAGTAGAACCTAATTTAATTCAACCATGTTTCCTTGTTGACTATCCTATAAGTATGTCTCCGCTAGCAAAAAAGAAAATTTCAGACCCACGTGTAGTTGAAAGATTTGAAGGATTTGTTGCCGGAATGGAAATTTGCAACTCATTCAGTGAACTAAATGATCCTATTGACCAAAGAGAACGTTTTGAAATACAAGAAAATTTAAGAGATAAATTCGAAAAAGAAGAAATGGATAGATTAGATGAAGACTTCTTAGTTGCAATTGAACATGGCATGCCTCCAACAGGTGGTATTGGTATTGGGCTTGATAGAATTACTATGTTACTTTGTAATCAAAAATCTATTCGAGAAGTAATTTTATTCCCACATCTAAGAAATTTAAAAGCTTCAGATGATCAAAATTAAACTATGGAGTTTTTCCAGATAATATCTTTTGTATTTTTTCCGAATCTATATTCCCTCCAGAAATAATACAAGCAGTTTTACCTTTACCAGCTTTTCCAGCAATTGCAGCTGCAACTGCGGCTGCAGCTGCACCTTCAGCAATAACTCTATTTCTTTCCATAATTATTTTTGATGCACAAGCTATTTCATCTAAAGTAGATACAAAAGCTCCATCAAGAAGTTCCTTAGCTAAATCAAACATCTCATTAAAAACCATAGACCCACCGATCCCATCAACAAAACTCGGGCTGAAATTCACAATTTTAGGTTTGCCCGCATCTAAAGAAGCTGCAAATGGAGCACCTGTTTCAACTTCAGCTGCATATATTTTTATATTTGGTTTAATTGCTTTAACTGCTGATGCTACACCGCAGCTTAGTCCACCACCAGCATAAGATATTATTAAAGATTGTACTTCTGGTAAATCTTCCAATATTTCTAAACCAATAGTACCATTTCCTGCCATGACTGCAGGATCACTAAAAGGATGTATGAAATGACCATCCATACCTGGAAAAGATCTAGTCATAAATGTTTCTTCAAATTTTACAAATGGAACTTTAACATATTTAGCACCTAATCTAGTAATATTAGCAACTTTAGTCTCAGGTATTTGTTCAGGTACTATAACTGTACACTCTATTCCTCTTTCTCTTGCACACCATGCTAGCCCTTGGGCCATATTACCTGCACTAACTGTCCACACACCTTTACTAATATCATTGTCATTGAGTAATCCCATTGCATTAGCTGCGCCACGTAATTTAAATGAACCTACCGGTTGTAAATTTTCTAATTTAATATAAATTTCTAAATCTTTATTATCAAAATTAAGCTTTACTAGAGGAGTTCTAACAATTGTATTTTTTATACGATTTTTTGCATTTATTATTTCTTCTAGAGGGATTGGTTTATAAGATAACATAGGATTTTCTCCTTAATTATTTATTTTTATTCCTATAGAAATATTAAAATCATTTAATTTGAATTTTTCTGTATATATTTCTCCAGTAATTTTTTCATCAATCAAACTTGAAGATAGTGTTTCTAAACATATATAATTTTCAAATTGGTTAATAATTTGAATTAAACCTTTATCACATTCATAATAAATAAAAATTTTATCTGAAATATTAAATTCAGCATTACGTCTCATGTTTTGAATTCTATGAACTAGTTCACGAGCAATACCTTCTTTCAACATTTCAGAAGAAATCTCAGTGCTAATTGCAACAATATAACCATCATCTAATGCAATTTCATACCCATCTTTAGGGCTAATATTTAATAGTAAATCTTCAGAAATTAAATTATATTTACCTATATTTATTTCTTGATTAGATACAGCTAAATCATATAAGATTTTAGATTCATGATTTAATATTTCTTTTTTTATATTTTGAACATCAGCACCATATTTAGGACCAAGAATGGTTAGGTTAGGTTTAACTTCAAAGTTAACTATTGGTTCTAAATCATCTATAACACTTATATTTTTTACATTTAATTCATCTAGTATTTGTGGAGTAACTCTATCTATTAAATTTAGCTCTATTTTTGTATTTAAGCTAACTTGAATATTATCTAATGGTTGCCTAACTTTTATCGCAGCTTTACTTCTAGCTGACCGACCTAAACTTGATATCTTCATAGCTAATGAAGTAGCGCTAGACAATTCAGGATCTATTCTAGACTTATCACAAACAGGATAATCTTGTAAATGAACACTGTTTTCTTTATTGTTTTTAGAATCAGATAAATTAAGATAAATTGATTCTGTTATAAAGGGCATAACTGGAGCTAATAATTTGCAAATCGAAATTAAAACTTCATAAAGCGTCCAATATGCTGACAATTTATCCGAATCGATTAAGTTATTACTGCCACTAAGTAAACCGGACTTCCAAAATCTTCTTCTATTTCTACGTACATACCAATTAGATAAATTATCTACAAATCTTTCGGCTTTTTTTGCTGCAGCATCTGGTTGAAAATTATCAAGGTGATTGATAAAGTCATTTATTAAAATATTAAGCTCGGAAATTATCCATCTATCTATTTCAGGTCTGTCTTCAATATTAGGAGCTGATATTTCAGTGTTAAATTCATCTATATTTGCATATGTAATAAAAAAAGAATAAATATTCCATAAAGGAATTATAAACTGTCTCCTAACTTCATCGACAGTTGGATATCCAAAGGCTAAATTAGCTGCTGGATTTTGTCTTGCATATAACCATCTCATTGCATCAACACCCATTTTATCAGCTGCATCTTCAAACCATATTGCATTCCCTTTACTCTTATGCATTTCTTCACCTTTTTCATCACGCATAATTGCATAACTAAATACGGTTTTAGTCGGCTCGCTCATTTCTAAAACTGTGCTCATTGTTAATAGAGAATAAAACCAATTTCTAAATTGGCCAGGAAAACTTTCAGATATCCAATCTGCAGGAAACCATTTGTTCCAAAATTCTTTATTTTCTCCATATTTTAAAGTTGAAAAAGGAACAATACCTGCATCTAACCAAGGATTCCCTACATCTTTAATTCTAGATATATGTTTATTGCATTTAGAACATTCAATTTTAACATTGTCTATCCATGGTCTATGAGGAGATTTATTTTCAAATTTTTCCCATCCGCTAACTGCTTTAGACCTAAGTTCATCTTTACTACCAATAATTTCAAAATTTCCACAATCACATTTATATATTGGTAAAGCCAACCCCCAATATCTTTTTTTAGATATCATCCAGTCATCCATGTTTTTCAACCAATCTAATTCACGTTCTAACCCAAAACTAGGAACCCATTTAACATTTTTCGTAGAATCAGATATCATTTCACGTAATTCATCCATAGATATAAACCATTCATCAACTAAACGGAATACCAATTCAGTATCACATCTCCAACATATTGGATATCTATGCGAATATTGTTCAACTCTATAAAAAAAACCTTTCTCTTTAAGACTATCAAATACCTTTTCTTTAACATCAAATACATGCATGCCAGTAAAATTATTAAAACCTTCTAAAAAGTGTCCATATTCATCTAGTGGTGCAATTACTGGAAATCCATACTTTTTAGATAACAAAAAATCATCTTTACCTGCTCCAGGAGCAATATGGACTATACCTGTACCTTCATTTTCATTTACTTCTTCCCAACCAATTACTTTATGTTCGACACCTTTTTGAACTGGTAATTCATCGAAAGGACCTTTATATTTCAGTCCTATTAAGTCTTTCCCAGGCAAATCAGCAATATACTCAAAATCCAATTTCAATATTTCTTCTCGCCCTTTAATTAAATATAAAACACCTTCTTCAGTTCGAACTTTAGAATATGTTTTATCTGGATGAACTGCAGCAGCTATATTCGATGTAAGAGTCCAAGGAGTGGTTGTCCAAATTAGTAAATACTCTCCATAATGGTCAATAATTGGTAATTTAATAAACAAGCCCGGATGTACAATTTCTTTATACCCTTCAGTTACTATCTCATGTTCTGACAAACCAGTTCCGCACCTGGGACACCAAGGCATTACATCTGTACCTTCATATATCCATCCTTTTTCGTGGCATTTTTTTAAAAAATGCCAAATAGTATAATTATTCTGATCAGACATTGTATGGTAGGAATTATCCCAGTCCATCCAATAGCCTAAACGAATAGACTGGTCTGTGATTATTTGTGCAAATTTTTCAACTCTAGCTTTACACAAATCAACAAATTTATCCACACCGTATTTTTCAATATCTCTTTTTGAATGAAATCCAAGTTCTTTTTCAACCTCAACTTCTATCCATAAACCTTGACCATCAAATCCATTTTGGTATCTTTGGTCATATCCCTGCATCGTTTTATATCTTAAAAATAGATCTTTATAAGATCTACCCCAAGCATGATGAACTCCCATTCGATTGTTTGCAGTAATGGGACCATCAATAAAAGAATAAGTCTTAGACGCGCCTTTATTTCTAACAAGGTAATGATCTACGATATCATTATTATTCCACCAAATTTGAATTTCTTTTTCTAAATTTGGAAAATCTACTTTTGAATCTACAGGTTTAAACAAACAATAAACTCCTCAAAATTTAATGCCTAGAAATATACACTATCAATTTAAAGCAATAACTCCCTATTCAAAATGGGAGTCATAAATAAATCCATAATAATTAAGCTTATACAAATAGGTTAGTTGACCCTATTTATACTGTCAAGGGTAATAGATCTGTTTAATTATTATCTATTTGTAACCAATTATAATCTATCTATTATAAACAAAAATATAGTATTTAAGATTTTAATATGGACAAAAAAAGTATCTCTTAGGTATAATTGGGATCTACTATTAAATATAATTGTCTCATGATCCTATGAGGATGACTCTACAGAAATGCATTTATCTAGCCGAGGTGGTGGAATTGGTAGACACGCAGCGTTGAGGGCGCTGTGGCCGCTTAGGCTGTAGGAGTTCGAGTCTCCTCCTCGGCACCAATTCTTAAGGCGACGTGGCCAAGTGGTTAAGGCGGAGGTCTGCAAAACCTCTATTCGTGGGTTCGAATCCCACCGTCGCCTCCAAAAAAAGATACTCTAAGGTTAAGAAATATCTGTTAATATCTTCTTTAAAGCTTCAGCAATAACTTCAGCTTCACCTTTTTGCAAAGCACCAGGACCTAAAACAATTACATCATCTTTTGCTTCAGTTAAATCCGTTTCCCATTTCTCAGTTGATACCATAATTGGTGGATTATTATTCTCCAACATAATCCGAATATCATCAGCATTCAATTTAGAATTTCTAAAATCTATTTCTACTGTTGGACTTGCAGGTGCATGAGCCCCACCAGCCATATGAAAATAAGGAGGAATTGTTTTTGCAATAACTCCAGAAAAACCATGAGCTCCAGCCACAATTACATCACACCAGGAAATCCATTTTTTTATTAAAGCTTCCTCATCATTAGACATTAATTCTTCGACAGCAGTAAGCAATCCAATTATTTCTTCTTTTCCAACTTTCATGCTACGACCAAGAGCAGAATTAGGATTAGAATTTAATTTACATGCATTAATTAAATCTTTTTTACCCAATATTAATCCAGTACATTGAGGTCCTCCAATTCCTTTACCTCCACTATAAACAACTAAATCAGCACCCATCGCTACTAAGTCAGTCAAATTAGATTTTGGAGGTATTTGAGCAGCGCAATCAATTACTACAGGAACTGAATATTTTTCAGCAATTTCGATAATTTCTGTAAGTTCATTTTTGGTCTGAGACCCATAAAAAAATACGATAGCCGCAGTTTTATCATTGATTCCATCTTCATAATCTTGCGTATTAACTGATTCATCTGTGCCTACTGGTACTAATAAACCTCCACTTCCTCTAAAAGCTTGATGAACATAAGAATGCTCGTCAACTGTACTAATTACAAATTCATTTTTACCTGATTTTACCTCTGGTAAATCTTGAATAGATTCTGGATCTGAGCCTGCCAAGCAAGCTAATCCAGAAATAAACAAACCACTAGTAGCTCCAGAGGAAATAAATGCAGCTTCTGCTCCAGTTAATTCAGCTAAACGAGCTGTAGCTTTATCAATTAATTCATTCAGGAGTACACTACTTTTGCTAGCCTCTATCATAGATGCCACAACAGTCTCGCTCATTACTTTACCACCATGAATAGTAATGCAACCACGACCATTAATAATCGGAGTAACTCCTAGTTTTTTATAAACTGAAATATCTTTATTTATTGTCATAAAATCACTCCTTTATAATTGAAATATTTTTAATGCCGTTTAATTTCTACATCTTGAATGTTATAAGTTTTGTCAAGATAAGATTTTGTATCAAATTCTATAAATCTACTAGGCAAATATCTATCTGAATCTATACTAGTTTCACCATTTACAACATGCTCAGCAATCAAAAGCCCTGCAACTGGATTATAGGCAAATCCTCCAGAGTGAAAATTAGTACCCAAATACAATCCTGTAAAATTAGGTACTGGACCTATAACTGGAGTAGCATCAACAGTTACACTAATTAGTCCAACTGTATGATAATCCCAAGAAGCATTTTCAATAATTGGAACTCTGTTTTTAAATGCATCTCTTAAAAATTCCAATGCATGAGGATATGGATCAAGTTGATCTACCGAAAAACTAGAATCACTCATAACATAATTCTCAGGGTTATGTGCTGAAGTTCCAACTAGTAACCTATTATCTTCCGTACCACGAATATAACTTTCTAAAACACGATCATTAATAGCTGGCAAGCTTAGTTCTCGATGAAAAGGTTTAGTAACAAATCGTTCATGAATGAAATTATTCATTGGAATTTTAAAATCTAATGGAGAAAGTAGATGATTAACCCATGCATTTACTGCGCAAACAACAGCATCTGACTCAATAATATTTTCCTTATTATTCAAAATTGAACGAGCAATTACTCCTGTAATCTTTGAACCATTAAATTTAAAATCTACTACTTCTTGATTTTCTATAATCTTAACCCCTAACTCAGATATTTTTTTCCTCAAGGCAGGCACATATCTGTGAGGTTCACTATATCCCCCTCTAATATCTAAGATTCCATATTCATCTGATTCAGTAAATACATCAGTAAAACGAGAATTAATCTCCATACCTTTATAAGTTTCAAATTTTGCTCCAAGTTTATATTGAAGATTCCTTAGTTCTTCTCCTGATAGATAATCTTCAGTAGAGGATAAACTTAAACAACCTACTTGTTGGAAAGTATATCCATCTAGTATATTACTAAAACGTTCAAAAAGGTCTAAGGTTTTAATTCGAGCTCTGATAGCAGTTTCATTCCATTCTAGACAAGTAACAATCCCAGCTGCTTGTAGACTCGAACCACTTCCAATAACTCCTTTATCAATAATAGTAATATCTCTAACACCTTTTTCATATAAATGAAAAGCTGTGCTCATTCCTATTACTCCGCCACCAATAATTACTACGGAACTAGGAGGATTATTAATCATAATTAAAAATACTCTACTTACAGGTATTCAATCAAAATTTAAAGCTCAAGAAATTTCATTTAAAATTTGTTGAGCATGACCTTGAGGTTTAACGTTTTTCCAGATTTTCTGGATTATACCCTGCTCGTCGATTAAAAAAGTTGTCCTTTTCATACCGATCACAGTTTTACCATATAATTGTTTTTCACCCCAAACGTCATATTCTATTGACACAGATTTATCTTGATCAGATAAAAGTTCAAAATTCAAATCAAATTTATCAATGAAACTATCATGAGATTCAACATTATCTGGACTTATACCATAAACAGAAGCACCATTTGTTTGTAATTCAGTAGAATTATCTCTAAATTCACAGGCTTCAATTGTGCATCCGGGAGTATCATCTTTTGGATAGAAATATAGAACAACTTTATTGCCTTTAAGTGAGCTTAAACTAACGTTTTTACCACTTGAACTTAAAAGTGAAAAATCTGGAGCTTTATCTCCTGCATTTAATTTCATATTACTACCTCAACAATATTAAAATTACTTAACTTAACTTAACTTAACTTAGGCTACTATACATTCTTTTTCTTTAAATCGTCAATAAATTTCAAAAGTAGCTAATTAATAATTATACATATTGCTTGAGACAGTATAATTAAATTAGAATACCAATATATATAAAAAATATACGAGGTGATAATTAATTGAAAATAACATTAAAACAGGCTGAAGAAATTATTAATAATGCTAAATCAAAAATCAAAGATATAGATGTCAAAATGAGCCTATCTGTTACTGATGACAGAGGTGATTTAGTTGCAATGATTCGAACTGATGGAGCTTCATGGAGAACTCCAACTATTTCTAAAGGGAAAGCTGTTGCGGCAGCTTGTTTCGGACAATCAACTAAAGACCTAGAAGCTCGAGCTAGCTCACCTATTTTTCAAGCATTCACAGTTGCAGAAAATGGAATGTTTATTATGGGTCAAGGCGCATTGCCTATTTATTCAAATGGAGAATTAATAGGAGCATGTGGTGCTAGTGGTGGAACTCCTGAGCAAGATGAAAATGTAGTTTCTTTTGGTATTACTCAAGCAGGATTATCTACAAGTGCTAATTAACAATTAATAAAATATATTTAGAGTTGAGTAATCCGCATGAAAAAAAAATATGTTTATAGCTCAATAATAATAATAACTATTCTATTGCTAATTTATAATTCAAAAATGATTGAAGAAAATTTCATATACTTTCCTGATAAAAACATTGATATTTATCCTGGGGACTATAATTTAATATATGATGATGTTTACTTTAAAACTGAAGATTCACTGACTCTGCATGGATGGTTTATATACGGTAAAGATACAAATAAAACAATCTTATGGTTTCATGGAAATGCTGGCAACATAAGCCACAGAGTTCATAATATTAAAGAAATGCTTAATATTATGAACGTAAATATATTTATATTTGATTATAGAGGTTATGGTAATAGTGAAGGAAAACCTTCAGAAGAAGGCACCTATATTGATGGAAAGGGGGCTTTAAATTATTTACAATCACGTAGTGATATAGATCAAAACCAAATAATATATTTTGGTAGATCATTAGGTTCTGCAATAGCTTCAAATCTAGCTACTAAATCAAATCCTAAATACCTAATTTTAGAATCCCCTATTCCTTCAATTCCTTATATGGCTAAACATGCTTATCCATTTTTACCCATAAGTAAATTATTAAAAACTCAATATAACACTATTGAAAATTTACAAACTATTACAAAACCAGTACTAATCATTCATGGTGATAAAGACAATACTGTTCCTATAGAAGGAGCAATGAAAGTATATGAGTCTGCAAATGATCCTAAACAGTTATATATAATAAAAGGTGCTGACCACAACGATACATATTTAATTGGGCGTTATAAATATTTTGAGGTTATAGATAATTTTATCAGATAATTAATTTAAAGATATAAACTAATTAATAGTAGAAACATAATCTATATTAGAGCTCCAACCTTCACCTAGAGGAATCTCCCAAGGCCACTCAGCAGTAGTATATGATGCAGCGTTCCATTCAGTTGTTGGAGGTCCTGGTTGAAGGACCCAAACCCATCCACTAGATGTAAAAGCAACACTGAACTTATAAATATAGCAACCACAATCATAGTTAACCCAAACAGGATTATTGTTGGAATCATTCCCGTCAAAATAATAAGTTCCAGTATAACGAGATTCACTATTATGACTCATATATAAATTCGGTTGCGAGGAAGTAATAGAATTAGCAGAATTGCCTTGATTTCCTGAAGCACTGGAGTTGATTGAAGATACATACCAAGAAACCTGATAAGAATTAATACTCTCAGAATAACTTACTACTCTAATTGTATAATCGCCTGAATTTGGTAATTGAACTTGCCAGTTCAATGGTAAGTCATAAGTTATATCTTGAATATACCTAGCATCAATCATATTATTGTCATGTAATTGTATTTCCATATATACATAATTATTTGAATATGTTGAAGTATCTACATTAAAATCAATTGTTATTGTATCTCCAGCATTACCATAGATTTCCCAATCATCTTCGTCATAGTAATAATCTAAAGAACCATATCCAACTGTTCCTTGTGATAAATCACCTCCTCCAGTATCTTGTGCTAAACTCCATGAAATAGTATACGGACCAGTAAAGTTATCAGAGTAACTAACAACTCGTATTGTGTAATTTCCGGAATCATCCAGTTCAGTTTGCCAGTTTAAAGGCAAATCGTAAGATAAATCTTGTATATATTTAGAATCAACCCAATTATTATTTTGATCTAATAATTGAACTTCCATAGAAACATAATTATCATTCGTATTTGGTGTAAAATCAAAATCTACTGTAACTCTATCTCCAGAATTACCATAGAATGTCCAGTCGTCTCGATCATCAAAATAATCTATTGCTCCATATCCAACTGTTCCTTGTGGTAAATCACCTCCGCCAGTATCTTGTGCTAAACTCCATGAAACCTGATACTCACCACCTATATCACTATCAGAATAACTTACTACTCTAATTTTATAATTCCCTGAAATTGGTAGCTCTACTTGAAATGACTTCGGTGAATCTTGATATATATCATATATGTAGGCTGCATTAATCATTTGATCATATTGATCTAATAACTGAACTTCCATATTTGCATATTGATTATTAAAATATGCAGTATCTAAACTGAAATCT
>Ga0209402_10000136_pt1 | contig 89202 bp, 77 predicted proteins | sample ArcticOcean_MG_C_3_FD_187437 | JGI IMG/M metagenome (GOLD analysis project Ga0209402, IMG submission 187437) | Marine microbial communities from western Arctic Ocean - ArcticOcean_MG_CB8_126 (SPAdes) (version 2) | ecosystem: Environmental > Aquatic > Marine > Oceanic | place: Arctic Ocean...
AGCCAGGTTTGCCAGGTGAAGGCGACTCTGGCAACAGTAACACCAGAAATGAGCAGGGTTCCGGTGGAGGTTCGGGAGGAGCGCCAGGACAAGGACAAGGACCAGGACCAGGACCAGGACCAGGACCAGGACCAGGACCAGCGCCAGGACCAGCACCAGGACCAGCGCCAGCACCAGAACCAGCGCCAGGACCAGGACCAGCACCAGGACCAGCACCAGGACCAGCGCCAGGACCAGCGCCAGGTGGTGGCGCTGGTGATTTGCGTGATTAGGCCATCTGCAATAGTGGAACATATGGTGTCAGGGCTTGGTGATGCTCAATCTGCACTGACCAAGCAATGCCGTTGCACTTAGAAGACCTGTAGTAGACGAGACTTTCCAAAAGGCCATAAGTAGTAAATTAGACTTGGCCAATTGCTCCAAAAGAGGCGTTCCGTCGCTCAGACTAGGGATTTAGCTTTAGCCGATAGCTCCGAAAGGATTCCCTTGTGGCACGGTCCGTCTCCCTCTTAATTGACCACTTGTAGAGGGGAATGGACTAGATTTAGCTTGAATGCCAGCGTAGCTCAGGGATAGAGTAGCGGTTTCGTGAGCCGAATACCTTTGTTTACCTACGTCCCTAAGATACGCAGGTGGTCTGATTTCCCCAGGCCGCCTATCTGTAATGTTCCTCGATGTACAGCTATGTTTGCCATTGTTGGCGTCAAGCGTTAGCTACTGACCAAGGGCCATTCTGTGAAGGGATTCGAACCCTGTCCCCCTGCATGCAAAACTCGTGCTATGCCGTCTCAGGCAGGCTTTCGGTATCTACAGATGAAGGCAAGCCCGACTTTAGCGTCTCCTATTGTCTCACAACGCCCTCTCCAAGTTGCTTCAAAAAGTGTTACAGTGAATAGCTAACACGTCCCTGCCATTTTAAAAGCACACCGAGTGGATCTCAAGACTTCGATTAGACTTGCTCGGAACCCGTACATGATTGATCGCTGGCTTTAAGTTACGTGCGAAGGTTGTGGCTATTATAGCGATGGCAGGGCTCGGGAAAGGCCTGCCCTACAGTGAACAGAACGCTTTCGATTTAACCTGCTATTGAGGGATCAGTATGGAACCTCAGGAGAGAATTACGGTATCAAACTCCCAAGCTGGAACGCCTGTTGTAACAGGGACAGCTAGCTCTCCTGCAGCGCACAAATTCTCTGTGGCCATTCTCTTGGGGTCCATCTTAATTTCTACAGTGGGCATTGGGTTTGTGGTGCCATTCCTACCGGTTTTCGCTACCGAACTAGGCGCCACTGGATTCGCTCTCGGGTTAATTATGGCCTCATTCTCCCTTTCGATGATGATCACGCAACCGTTAGCGGGGTCATATTCCGACCGGTTAGGTCGTAAGTACTTCCTGGCCGCTGGGTTAGCTGTTTTTAGCGTTGCGGGATTCTTGTATGTTCTAACCTCGTCAGTTGGTGATATCGTCTTGGTTCGCTTTCTCCAGGGCATTGGTGGGGGCTTGATATTCTCTGTCTCAATGGCATACATGGGTGACTTAGCTCCTGAAGGGTACGAAGGGAGATACATGGGCGTGTACAACGTCACCATGCTCTCTGGCTTCGGGATAGGACCCCTCATAGGTGGTGTCCTCAAAGATAACTTTGGTATGGACATGTCTTTCTATGGGATGGGACTCACTAGCGCCATTGCCTGTATCCTAGTGCTCTTTCTCCTTCCAGAAAGCCGATCTCGGGATGTTCGAGCAAAGAGCAAACGTGTTTTCGCCGTTTTCGGGGAGATTATGGCCCAGACGAGGGTGCGTGGTGTTTTGCTCATCCGCTTCTCCGTAATGCTCTCGATGGTTCCTTCGTTCATTTTCTTACCCGTCCTGATGACGCAAGTTATGGATGCCTCTGGAGTCCAGATTGGGATGGTCATCACGGTGCGAACTCTCGTGAGTGCCTCGCTTCAGTACCCCTTCGGCTGGCTTGCGGATCGGCATAGCCGCGTGGTCATGACTGTTGTCTCAGTCTTTGGCATGGCAGCTGTTGTTTCGCTCTTCGGTTTTGCCACAGAGTTCTGGCATGTGCTGCTCCTGTTCGGGTTTCTCGGCATAGGGGAAGCTCTATTCATGCCGGCGAACTCAGCGATGATTCTGGAGGGAGGGCGTTCCCATGGCATGGGAGCCACCATGGGTCTGCTCAACACCGCCATGACCATTGGCATGTTCGTTGGTTCTCTGGGAGCAGGGCTCCTCGTTGACGGGTTCGGGTTCCGCATCGCTTTCATGGCGATTGGTGCCATCGTGGCTCTGAGTGCAAGTGTCAGCGTGCCAATGATGACGGCAACGCCACGCGAGAGCAGTTCAAGCAATCAGATTGGTTTTCACTTTCCAGATGCACCTTCATAAGCAGTTGGGTCCAAGTGGCGGCGTTGCTATGTTCAGCGATGGCAATAGTTCCCACCATGGCGACGGGTACGGCGCCCCCCCGAAATGCCCCTCGGACCAGCACCACCAATATTGGATTGATTGGCATCACTCTAGGTGCCGGACTCCATGGCAGATGCAGAGATAGGATGAGGAACAAATTTTCCGTTAGACTAGGATCGGAAAATTCGCTTCTGCCTTGTGAAACTACACCTATGGATTCCGATCCCAACCAGTTCTGGACTTACTGATTAGCAGTACATTAGCAACCCACTCAATGTCACCACACGTGCGACGACCAACCATGTCACTTAAATGTGTTAACAAAGCTCATCCACTTCATCTATGCATCTCTGACTTCCGAGATGCAGACTAACACCAATTATGTTATACTCTAAAACTGGTCCTTTAGGGGACTAATTTTTTGTCTCCGGTGATTTAGCATATGACACAAGATATTAGAAACATCGCAATAATTGCTCATGTAGATCATGGCAAGACCACACTCCTGGATGCCATGCTCAAGCAGAGCCATGTCTTCCGCCGTAACCAGCCAGTCGGTGAGCTTATCATGGACAACAATGATCTGGAACGGGAGAGAGGCATAACCATCCTGGCCAAGAATACGGCCATTTCGTACAAAGATGTCAGAATCAACATCATCGACACGCCAGGTCATGCCGATTTCAGCGGCGAGGTAGAGCGAGTCCTGAACATGGCAGACGGTTGTTTGCTGGTCATCGACTCATTGGACGGACCAATGCCACAGACTAGGTTCGTGCTACAGCATGCCCTACAGAGGCACATCAAACCCATCGTAGTAATCAACAAGATAGACCGACCATTCGCTCGACCAGAAGAGGTATCCATCTTAGTACAGGACCTCTTCTTAGAACTGGCTGTGGATTCTGACCAACTTGACTTTCCAATACTATATTCAGATGCCAAAACCGGCTATGCCATAGCCGACCTGAATGACCCGCATGAGAACATTGAGCCTCTGTTCGATGCCATTCTAAAACACATCCCGCCGCCAGTAGCCGACGTTAATGGTGGATTCCAACTGCTGGCTACAGCCCTTGACTATGACAGCCACATTGGACAAATTGTCGTTGGTCGTATAGCTCGCGGAAAAGTGTCGGTTGGGGATTCAGTGTCCTGCATCTCAGCGGACAACGATACGACTTTCCACAAAGTGACCAAGCTATTTGTATATGAGGGCATCCAGCGCAGTGAAGTGGCAGATGCTGAGGCCGGAGAAATTGTTGCCCTGTCCGGTCTTGAAAATGTGGCTATCGGAAATACTCTTACCTCGGTAGATAACCTAGAGCCTCTGCCGGGTATTGATATTGGTCAGCCGACCATCCAAATGACGTTTGGAGTTAACACCTCACCCTTTGCCGGTCAGGATGGACGGTTTGTGACATCGCGGCAGATCAGAGCGCGTCTCTACTCTGAACTGCAGACCAATGTGGGTCTGCGTGTGGAAGACACTGACAGCGCCGAGACTTTCCTAGTATCTGGACGTGGTGAACTGCACCTGTCTATTCTGATTGAGACTATGCGCCGTGAGGGGTACGAGTTTCAAGTCTCCAAACCAGAGGCGATTGTACATATCGAGAACGGGCAGAAAGTGGAACCATACGAAATTCTTGACTTGGATGTGGGCGAGGAGAGTATGGGAGCCATGGTTGAAAACCTCTCATCCAGACTGGCACATATGACGAATATGCACAGTGATGGTCGTGGACGCCTACGTCTGGACTTCAGTATTCCAACCAGGGGGCTCATAGGTTTCCGCAGTTTCTTCCTGAAGGCAACTCGCGGCAATGGACAGATGAACAGTATATTCACCGGATACGAACCGCTACGCGGCAAGGTAGAGTCCACGCGCTCCGGGGCACTGGTGGCCGCCGAAACCGGAGTTACAAGCACCTTTGGTCTTAGCAACGCCCAACAAAGGGGAATGACATTCGTTGAAGCCGCTATATCTATCTACGAAGGTATGATTGTGGGGGTACATGCCCGCGACAACGACCTTGTAGTTAACGTTTGCAAGGAAAAGAAGTTGTCAAACATGAGGTCCTCATCGTCAGACATAGCCACCAAGCTAACTCCCCCGATAAATATGAGCCTGGAAGAGGCCTTGGACTTTATTGTTGAAGACGAGATAGCGGAAATGACTCCGAAAAACATTCGCCTTCGCAAGCGCATCCTCTCCGAAGACGACCGGGCCAAGGGAAACCGCAACAAGAGCAAGGCCGCTGCAGGACAATAAAGCTTCAGAGGTTACGCGGTAGAAGGCACTGTAGAACCAGTGCCTCACGCAATGAAACTATCTCGAAAGTCGCTGAATCCATTCAGCAAAATCAGCGAGGTTCTGCTCTACCATTCCACGCGCAGTCTCATTTGTGAGCTTTCCACCGCTGTCGAAATTGCTCAACCCTCCGGATAAACCAACGTCTCCAGATGGCATAGTGGCAGCTCTTGGAAAAACGATCACGGAACGCAACTGAGAACGAACCATCGCCCCGGTTCCTCTAGAACCACCTGCTATAGACATAATAGAAACAGGCTTATTGAGCAACACGTTGCCAGGAGGCGTATTCCTTCTTGAGGCCCAATCAATTAAATTCTTTGTAACTGCGGGAATTCCCCAATTGTATTCAGGTGTCGTAATCAATAATCCATCTGCAGCCGCAACAGATTCCTTGAAGTCGAGCACAGACTGTAAAGGCTCCGCTTCCAGATCGGCATTGAAAAGTGGGATATTTTGAATATCCAATTCTTCAATAACCATGTTCTCTGGAGCCATGGAGATTGCCGATCGGAGTAGAAGTAGGTTTAGAGATTCTTTCCGTAAACTCCCTGCAAAAGCAACAATCTTTAGAGGGTGGGTAGTAATCATAATCCTTATGTCCTCCATCGCTGTCTATAGCGATCCGCTTTGGTGCGCAAATCAACACTCGAAGAATTAATTGTAGTCTGACATCATCTTGTGTCAAGTAATCTATACTATATACTGATCACTAATCAGCATGAAAGGAATCAAACATGACACTGCGTATCAACGACCAGGCACCAGATTTCACAGCAAACACCAGCACCGGCAAGATTAGCTTCCATGACTGGATTGGAGATGGATGGGCAATGCTGTTTTCACACCCAAAGGACTTCACCCCAGTCTGTGCGACTGAACTTAGCTATGTCGCGAAACTCAACGGCGAATTTGAGAAGCGATCTTGCAAAGTTATAGGCCTGAGTGTGGATAAGGTGGACGACCATGTAAGATGGGCCGCGGACATCGAAGAACTTGCCGGTACCAAACTGAACTTCCCAATAATCGCCGATGAGGATCTCAGCATCGCCAAGCTTTACGACATGCTCCCCGCAGATGACGGCGATTCCTCAGAGGGCCGTACAGCGGCAGATAACCAGACTGTCCGTTCCGTATTTCTGGTAGGCCCTGACAAGAAAGTCAAGATGAGCCTGACATATCCAATGAGTTCTGGACGCAACTTCGATGAATTGCTTCGCGTACTCGACTCCTGCCAGGTAACTGCCAAGTACAAGGTTGGCACGCCAGCAAACTGGGAAAAGGGTCAGGACGTAATCATTCTGCCGTCCGTAAACAACGAGGCGGCAAAAGAGCTTTTCCCAGACGGTTGGGAGACGGTCAAGCCCTATCTCAGGACTGTCAAAGACCCTAGCAGCTAGAGGAAGCTCACAGTAACCAATGCAAGAACTCAGGGCTGACTGAGCGTGGCTCCGATTACGTTAGCATCGCGTTCCTCAGTCAGTCTTAAGTTCTTGAAGCTGATTGTCAATCTTCTCAGCTTGCTGAGACAACCGCTCCCACTCATCCCAGAGGGATTGTGTCTCATCTTTGATTACCCTGTGTTGCTCTCCAAAGACAGTTAACTGAGCGGCATCTTCAAACTCGTACGGCCTCGAGAACATATCCTCCAACTCCGCTATACGTGCCTCGTGATCCTCCAGCTTAGAATTTATCTCACCTATACGCATAGCAGAACTGCGTGCCTTTTTGATGAGGGAACGTCGCAGTTCTTCATCGTCGCTCAGAGATCGTCCGGAGCGCTTACTTGGAGCATCGTTACCGACAGTATACCGTCCCGAATCAGAAGTCCTTGTTTCCTTGGCAGCAGAAGAGACGTTGCCGTTCTGTTTTTGGTACAGATAGCTGTCATAGTCACTGGGAAAGATCATGGGCGCACCATTATCTATCTCAATAATCTTGTTAGCGGCCTGACGTATAAGGGTTCGATCGTGCGTTATGAAACATATGGTGCCATTATAGTCACTGAGGGCGTCCGCCAATATTTCCCTAGAAGCTATATCAAGGTGATTGGTCGGTTCATCCAAGAGCAGGAGATTGCTTGGTTGAAGCAGCATTTTTGACAGAGCTACCCGCGCCTTTTCTCCACCTGACAGCACTGATATTGGCTTGTATATATCGTCACCACTGAACAAGAAGCCACCAAGAGTATGTCTCAGGTTCTGTTCTGACTGTTCAGGAGCCGCCTCATGCAACTCTTCGATGAGGGTATTGACTGGGTTTAGAAGGTCAAGGACGTGTTGTGCGTAGTATGACATCACAACATTGTGCCCGACCTTCCTCTCACCTTCCTCAAACGGAAGAACTCCTGCGAGTATCTTCAACATAGTTGTCTTGCCGGCACCGTTGGGTCCAAGCAGGGCAACCCTCTCACCGCGGTTCAATGTTAGGTTCATTCTGCGATAAACGACGTTGTCACCGTAGAATTTGCTCACATTAATAAGGCGCATAACCTCGGTACCGCTTCGTGGCGGCTCAGGGAATGAATAACGTACCTTCCTAGTAGCCCTCGGCACCTCGATTGGTTTCAACTTATCAAGCTGTTTCAAGCGGCTCTGCACTTGGCTGGCTTTCTTCGCCTTGGAGCGAAAACGCTCAACAAACTGCATCTGTTTTTGTATTTCGCGCTCCTGCCTAGCCGCAGTCGTTTGCTTGATTTGCAGGGATCTATCACGGGCGACCAGGTAGTCATCATAGTCACCTTTTAGGAACAACACTTCGCCTGGTTCAATTGCAAGCACGCTGGTTGCCACCTGGTTCAAAAATGCTCTGTCATGAGATGTTATGACAACCGCACCACGGAAAGAGGCAAGATATTTCTCAAACCACAGGTTAGCATCAAGGTCCAAATGGTTGGTTGGCTCATCAAGCAACAACAGGCCTGGATCTTTAAATAACAACCTTGCAAGAGAGGCTCGCATGAGCCAGCCACCGCTGAACTCACTGAGAGGACGCTGAAAATCGTCCTGCTTAAATCCCAGCCCTGAGAGTATTGCCTTGGCTTCGTGGTCTCGGTTCGCTCCGTCTGCCAACTCCAACGCCAAGTCGAGCTGGGCAAACTGTTTCAGCAGTTCATTCTGATTGTCGTAGTCAGTTTCCAAGGACAACGATTCCTCTACGGCGGCAATTTTGTCCCTGAGAGTGGTCACTTTTGAAGAAGAGTCCACTACCTCCTGGAGAAGGGATTTGCCTGAAAACGGGGATGGCTCCTGCCTCAGATAACCTATTGTGACATTGCGCGACTTTGATATGTCCCCTGTGTCTGCAAAGCTATCGCCTGCCAGTATATCCATAAGAGTAGTCTTGCCAGAGCCATTTGGGCCAATCAACGCCACGCGATCTCCGCCAACCACGTTGAATGTGAGGCCACTGAAAAGAGTCCTATTGGTATATGTTTTGCTTAGGTTGGATGCGTTTAGAATTTTGTGCTACCTTAAATGTTTTTATACTCGAAACGTTATTATACTCATTGTATGCAAATGTGGGCAATTTTTGTATTTGGCACACAGAAACCGCTCTTACAACGAGTGAGTATTCCGTCTATGCATAGTATATAAACTTTTTACATTCTGAAGTCTCAGATAGATATAAATCGCAGATGAAAAACCGCACCGGCAATTCAGGACTTGACTCTCACTCAGATGGATGTCAAATTACACTAAAGCAGATAGATATTGCACGAATAGCTTCTAATACGGTTGCCACACGGCATACCTGCATACGCTGAAAGGAAATTATGCCAACAGTAAACACAGTTCTTGGCCCCGTGGATACCAACACCCTTGGATTCACGCTGATGCATGAGCACATTCGAGAGAGTTCCGCCGGCGTCCCATATACCTTTCCAGAACTATTTGACCATGAAGAAGACGTCGACCGTGGAGTGGCTGCACTCAATGAAGCCGCCTCCGAAGGAATCGGCACAATTGTCAACGTGACCACTATGGACCTTGGACGGGATATGAGGTTGTTAAAGGACGTTGCAGAGCGTGCAAAACTCAACATAGTCGCCGCAACTGGCCTCTGGCTAGATATTCCACGCGCCATAGCCAATGGAGCAACACCTGACCAACTTGCTAAAGCATTCATCAGAGAAATCGAGGTTGGAATCGAAGGGACAGGCATCAAAGCTGGTGTAATAAAAGTGGCTACCGACGTGGAACACACAACAGGGGATGTGCTTGCTCCAGCCAATGAGCTTGTCCTACGAGCGGCGGCACGTGCCTGCAACCACACCGGAGTGCCTATTACCACACACACATCCTCACTAGCCAAGACAGGAAACTACCAAATGGCAATTTTCGAAGAAGAGGGTGTAGACATGCACATGGTCTGTATTGGCCATAGCAACGACACAGATGACCTTGAATATCTGCTAAGAATCATCAACAAAGGATGTTTCCTTGGCATGGACCACTTCCCTGGTGGGGCAAGAGGAGGTTTAAACTGGGAAGAACGAACTAAACTGGTGAAACAACTGGTTGACCTGGGACACGCAAGTCATGTGACCATGTCTCACGACTTTGGAGGTTGGCGTCCAGCTCTTCCGGAAGTTATTGGAAGACGAGGGGCCAACAACCCAGACGGTTACTGCTTCGTCAGTCGCAATGTGATTCCGCGGCTGCGTGAGCTAGGTGTAAGCGAGAAGGATATTCATCTGATGACCGTCGATGCGCCACGACGCTTTTTTGCTGGACCCGACCTAGTATAGACCAAGCATGACGAGGTTGAGGCTACTGCCAGCACGCGTGTCACACGCGTGTTATCTGGTTAATCCTAACCTGAAAAAATCTCTTCCCCGTACAGTCCATTGGTCAGTTCAATATACTGCTGCTTCGTTAGCAGCGGCGTGTGGTTTTCAACAATATCCCTCCCAACCTTTGCCCCATCGCTCAACAAGTCTACTACCATATTCGCCATTGCCTTGGCCGCAGTGATAACCGCGAGCGAATAGTCATGCACCAAATAATCAACCCCATGCCCCTGTCCAGTTGCAGCGCTCACATAAGGATGCAACGCAGGCATAAGATGGCTAACATCTCCCATATCCGTAGAGCCACCTCCGTGTCCTCTCTCACCAACATTGTCAGTCCCCACCAATGTTTCCGCGTTTGTTCTGTATATAGAAACCATCTCTGGATTGTTGACCAACGGTAGCATTTCTCCAAGATTGATAATCTTAACTCTAGCACCAACCGCCAATGCACCGGCACGTAAAGCACGATCCACCTTTGCGTTGGCCTCAAGAATTGCATCAATCGACCTGCCACGCACGTATGTCTCTATATGCACAGCATCGGGAACGGCGTTGACCGCAGAGCCTCCCTTTGTGATGATGGGATGGACACGAATACTGTCCTCGTCTCTAAACGTTTCACGCTGCATATGAATTGCCTGAATCGCCAAAGTTGCAGCGTTCAGGGCATTAATGCCGCGCCACGGAGACCCTCCGGCATGAGAGGCATGCCCTATGAATTCAGCCCGTTTGGCCACAAGCCCATTGCTACCTGTTCCTGTAAACAGGCTCCTGGATACTTCACCAACCGCCAATGCACCGGCACCAGTGTCGCTGTCCAAACTCGCAGAATGGGTCATTACCGCCAGATCAACATCGTCAAATGCCCCCAACCTGATGAATTCACCCTTCCCAGTTAGGAACTCAATCTTCCCTTGCAATCTGAGCTGATTTCGAAATTCAAGTTCGATATATTCCTCTGCTGGAACTGCCATAAATACGATCCGTCCGCTGAGTTCTTCAAGGACCCCAGGGGCCAATATTCCCGCCGCGACAGCAAGCATATTGCCTATTTGAATATGATGTCCGCAAGCATGTGCAGCGTGGGTCGATATATCTTCTTCAGGGTGTCCTGGAACTACCATTGAATCCAGTTCACCGATGACCGCTATTGTCGGACCGTCACCAGCTTTCCCATTCACAACTCCCTTTATGCCGGTGATCGCAAGGTTGTCTGTGTACGGAATACCCAAGTCTTTGAACCAGCTCTGCACCGTTTGTGAGGTTTTGATTTCCTTGAATCCGGACTCCGGATTCTTCATGATGTGCTGAGCCGTCTGAATAAGGCTTTCGCTACGCCTATCGATTTCCTGATTTACTTTTGCCTTTAGCTCCTCACGGGTTGCAACCATTTATTGTCCTCCATTTTCGTCTGACGGCTTGCATCAAATAGGCTAAGGACTTAGAGTGATTCTTAGCTTACACCAGCCTTAATTTAGATCTGATAGGAACAGTACATGCTGAATGTCTTTTTCAACGTCATTATGCCTGTTTTCTTAGTGGCTGTCATCGCTGCTGGGTTTCAACGGTGGCGCAAGGTAGAAATTGGTCCTATAAGCCAGATTAGTCTATACCTGCTTTCACCGGCGCTCATATTCACCGCACTGGTACAACAGAACATAGCCGCCTCTGTATCCGTCAAGATTGTAATCGCCACGCTGCTGGCAACCGTTCTAATTCTAGTAACCAGCGTAATTATGAGCGCAGTACTACGACACGACCGCCCCATGAGAAGTGCGTTTATGCTGTCTACTGGGTTTCCGAATGCAGGTAATATGGCACTACCCGTCCTGCTGTTGGCCTTTGGAGATGAAGGACTTGCTGTTGGCGTTATAGTCTTCGTGACCCTAGCAATCATGGGCCAGTCCCTTGGCATTTTTATTGCCGCCTCAAGTCAGATGGACGCTATGCAGTCCCTAAAACAGATCTTCAAACTTCCATCCGTATATGCAATTGCAGCGGCGTTTACAGTACGATCAATAGGGATAGAGTTACCGCCGGCCATCTTCGAGCCGATAAAGATGTTGTCTAATGCATCTATTCCAGTGATGCTAGTGGTACTTGGTATACAGCTGGCTGGTGAGTTCCGTTTAGAGAGGGTATTCAGCCTACTGACGGCGCTTGTACTCCGTCTGCTGATATCGGTGCCGCTGGCCTATGCAGCAACCTTACTCTTTGGGCTGGATGCCCTTGCACAAAGCGTGGTGATAATTGTATATGCCATGCCAGTGGCAGTTTTCACAATCATTCTTTCCACAGAGTTCAAAACAAACCCAAAATTCGTCACCAACGCCGTTGTGACAAGCACACTTGCCAGCATGCTCACCCTGACCGTTGTTATTCCATTGGTCAAGAACTTCATTTTAGAGTGAAGTTTAGCTGCTTAACCGGAGAGTTGGGCTAGCGCCCTAATCCGTATGGCTTGAAAGATCAATTCCTACAACATTCCCAGAAGAACCCATCAGATCCTCTATATATATCTTGTCGAAATCTCCGTAATGCCCATTATTGACATCATCTTTCAGGTGTTCTGCCCACATATACCTGACATCTCGCCAATCAATTGGGAACTGTGGGTTATCGAAGAATGAACTGACGGCACCAAAGGGTTCATCTGCTTCCACATAGCCCATCATCTGAAAATTTTCATACACGTTGCCACTGTGCGCGAGAAAATCACCTTTCATGGCTGCCAACACGATGAATTTCGTCATATTCGTACGGTGTTATATTCTGCTTTACTGTTTTTCAATCCGAATATTCTTACCGTCAACAGTAATTTTTATGTCAAGACCAGTTTCGTTAGATATTGGAAAGGACATTGCAGGTATAATTGGAGCAGGGCTTAGTTTCATTGCCTTGGTTTCCTTATCTTTAATGTCAATTGTTTGTATAGACATATATCTCCTTACTACTTACCCACATGATTAAGTATTGGCTAGCAATATATCATGGAAGATACCATATCGCTAGATTAATGCACTCTCAAGGTATGAAGTAAGAATATTTTTCTAGGAGCTCAGACAGAAGATTCATCATTGACTCATTCCATTCCAATGTTAGACTCACGTTAGTTTGCATTGCCACAATACCATATGCCCATTGCGCACATGTACGAATGCAATCGCGTATTAGGCGCATTATAAAGTGATTTCGATTGGCAATACTGTAGACAAACTCTCCCACACTCATAACACGTTTATCAGGAGAGTCTGCACCCTAATGATTATGGTGTTAATAGTGAATATTAAAGTGAACAGATGAACCAGCCTGTAACTCCACAAAAACTCCCCATTCCACTGCCATCAGGAATGTTCTATGGTTGGGTCATCGTCGCAATCGGATGGGCTGCCAATCTGGTAGCCGCCACCATGAACCCAGTGGTTTTTTCTATCTTCATATCCCCTATGAGAGAAGAGCTCGGACTGAGCCTGAGCGGCATGGCATGGGTCATCAGCGTCAGAATGTTGACAGCAGGACTTGCGGCGCCATTAATTGGCCGTCTTATAGACACTTATGGTGCGAGGTGGCTAGGGCTTGCTGGTGGGTTCGTATCAGGTGGAGTTCTGCTAAGCCTTTACTTTGTACACAATATCTGGCTGATGTACGGTCTATTCGCTATCAGCGGAATATTTGGGTTCGGCACATTTGGCGGACAGTTGCTTACTATAGTCCCAGTGTCTAACTGGTTTGTGGCAAAACGGGGCCGTACAACTTCTATTGCAGCCACTGGCCTTGGCATGGGAACTGCCCTAGGAGTGCCAATAGCCATGCTTCTCATCAACACTGTTGGTTGGCGATGGGCTTGGGTGGCATTCGGGCTGGCAATATGGATCGTCATTATCCCAAGTTACGGCTTCCTCATGCGCCGCCGACCTGAAGACCTTGGGCTTACTCCCGACGGCGCACCTATACAGAACAACTCTAATCCTGCACCCGATCAGGCAGTGGAAGAAATAAGCTGGACACTCAGACAGGCGCTACGTACGCCAGTGCTATGGCTTTTCCTGACCGCCCTGACAATACATATGTTCGCTTCATCCGGCATACTTTTCCTTCGAGTACCATACTGGAATGAGCTCGGAATATCTTCCACGGCCATCGCCCTTGGTGTTGCCGCAGACCCGTTCACTGTCATCTTTGGAATGCTATTCTTCGGATTCTTGGCAGAACGGTACCCGGTGAGGTTCATGGCAGTAATCGGTGGTATATGGAGAGCACTTTCAATGGTACCGCTGCTGATAGGAGGCAGCCACGCCTCTTCCGTTTTCATGCACAACATTTCATGGGGAGTAGGATCAGGAGCTTTTGCAGCTGCTCAGAACTTGATTATTCCGACCTACTACGGACGGGTTGCCCAAGGGGCCATCAGAGGAATTTCATTGCCTCTGATGATAGCCGCAGGGGCGTTGGGAGCCCCGGCCACAGCATATATGATAGACTCAGGCATCAATCCATCTTTAATTTGGAAATTAGGATTTGTGCTTATGCTATTTGCAGGATTGATGTTCTTCTTTATAAAGCCACCCAAAATGCCCAAAGAAGTTGCCACCGATGTTATCGTTGCGGCCGGTGTTACTGTTGTCACCGATGTTACCGAAGCCGCTCCAGCCACAGAAGACAACTCCGAGTAGATACTAACTAATTGAGTCCGCCTTTACACGAAACAGCCCAAACCTGTATTATATTATCGTTGAAAATTTCCTCCGTGAAAGCACCAATATCTCCAATAGAGAGGTGAGAAATATGGTAGCGTTACCCATCGTTTACACCATTCAGGGCTGTGACGCATGCGTCAAGTTGCTCAACAAATGGAATACTGAGGGAGTGCAATTCGAAGAACGTCGAGCCGATCTCAGCCAGGAAATCATGGATGAGGCAAGAAGGTACGGCAACGTTGTTCCAATCATACGATATCCGGACGGAAGAACTGAAGAAGGTTTTGAAGGAGGGATCGGCTGCTACATAGGCTAGTCGGACCGCCATAGTACAATGGTAATTAGATCTAAACCAAGGGTGGAGGGTAATTATGACTGACAAAACATCGGTAGTAACCACGGATAGATTCCAACAAGGGTTCACATACGCGGATTTCATAGCACAGATTAACGTCAATCAGGATCGTTTTGCGCAGAACGACGTCACTGCCATGGAGGCCCTCACCGACGATGATGGCGCATTTTTCAAAAAGGCAGTTGAAAATGGCTGCAAAGTTCTTGTACTTGGGGAGGACTGGTGCCCGGACGTCTACCGTGGCATGCCTGTCATAGCACGTATCGCCAAAATTTCAGGCATGGAAATGCGCGTGTTCCCAAGGGACTTGAACCTAGACATTGCAGACGAGTTCCTCAACAATGGCGAGTTTAGGTCAATACCGACTGTTGTTTTCTTTAACGCCGACCAGAAATACCTTGGTCACTGGGTGGAACGGCCTGAGCTCGCACATAAAGAGACTGCAGAGATAACCAAGGAATTGGAACGCGACATGCCAGGACAGAACGAAGAAGCCATCCGTGATGCCCGCAGAGAACGTGTAAACGCACGCTATCCCGCATGGCAAAAGGATACAGTACGCGAAATACGGGAGTTACTTGGCGAGAAGCTAGGTATATAACACCAACATTACAAGTTCGCACTTGTAATACAGCTTAAGACAGAAACTGGGCCGGTTATTCTATTGGTAGCCGCCCAGTTCTTTATGTAACAAGTTTCTCCTCACGTGTTGCGAAATCCCTTATAACACGGCGCGAGCCGGTCTCCGGAATAAGCAACCCACCTACTAGCAGTGTCAGCGGGAAGACCACTATGCTCAATAGCCCTATTTGCAGGGAACCTGTGATCTGCTGTATGGCACCTACAAGAAGCGGTCCCATTGCACCCACAATCGGTATAAGCGTCATAGATAAACCAGTGGCCACAGCAGTTTCCCTAGGAGCCAATCTAAGGTCAAACGGAATTGTCCGCATGATAGGAACCCATATCATAGCATTCCATCCTGCAACAAGAAGAAGAATACCCGCTAATATCGGTAACTTAGTTATGAAAAGAGCTATGTAAAGAGGTGGCAATAGAATACCAGGCACCCATAGGAACGGCTTCCTACGGCCAATGAGATCTGAGAGGGGTCCAGCCAGAAAAGAGGCAGCTATGCCTCCTGCGGGAAACATGGTCATGACCATGCCAACCTCAGTCAATGAGAGGCCCAGAGAATCTAGCGCATGTGTGGGCCAGAATGTCATCACTGAACCCCATGCTAAGGCAGCGCCAGACGGGGCGATCGCTAGCACCCAAAGAAACTTGTACCGTCGCAAAACATTTATCGGAGACCTCATTCTAGAGATATCAGATTTCATAATATTAGCCTGCACCTGTTCCCGTGCAATAAACATCCACAGCAAGGCACATATCAGCAATAGAATCCCCATCCCAAAATACATGTTGCGCCAACCTGAGAAAAGGAGCATAAGATGAGGGGTAAGGCCAACGGCCGCCATCTGCCCAATAGAAACCACTCCTATGGATATGCTGATGACCAGAGGAATCTGCTTGGATGCGAACCATTGCTGCATTAGCAATACCTCTGCCTGTACACGGCTCACAGCGGTTATGACAAACAGGAACCGAGCTACCAGGAGAATCTCAAAGCTAGGCGCCCACCCATGTATCAGAAGGGTTATGCCTGACAGAAAGACGCACAGTAAGGTTATTTTCTTGGGACTATATTTAGACAGCCATATGCTAGCTGGAAGTGCCACCAGCGCCGAGCCCAAGAATCCCGTGGCGCCAAGAATGCCAGCTTGCAAAGGGGTGATATCCAACTCTTCGCTCATGGCAGGCAACATCACTCCCAAGGAGAGGATCGCAAATGGTATCATTAGGTTAATGGCCCAAATGGACCCCATAACATACCAGCCATAGTTGATAGAATAGAATCTACCCGCTTTGACTTGCTCAGATGCGCCGTTCATATTTGCCAATTCTTACCTAATTTTCGATAAACAACTATAGATTGATGCTCTGGAAATAATGTATGGCGATTTAGCCTTCGGCTCATCCGTTGCCGAATACACCATATCACGTAAATGCCAGTATGACACAGGTTCATATCACATACCAAATACTTCGATTAAAGTAGATATAGAGCGATGTAAAACCGAAATCACCCACAGTCCAAAAACACTTCCGCATCCTACTCACGATCTTGAGGTAATCTGCTGACAATGATTGTATATTCTTTAAAGGCACGCCCAAAATAGTTGACAAGCTTTCGTAATTGAGACTACGATTGCCCCCGTTGTTAACTTAACATGCGTATTTCCGCGTTGAGAATTATAGCTAATAAATATGCCTGACAAAACTTCATCCACCTCAGAAAAGACTGAAAAGCCCAGATTTTATTACGGCTGGGTCATAGTCCTTATCATAGGTCTGGGCGGGTTTACACAAAGTGCTGAATCATATCCGATTCTGGGCGTGTTCATGAAGCCAATAACCGAGGAGTTCCAGTGGTCACGCACTCTCTTTTCTGGTTCTACACTTATAGGCACACTTGCTGGTGGAGTTGTGGCAATGTTCGTAGGCCCGATGCTAGACCGCATCGGAGCGAGATGGACTCTCACCGTAGCTTTCGCAATCCTAGGAAGCACTCTAATCCTCATGGCGTTCATCAATTCCCTATGGCAGTTCTATCTCCTGCAAATTGTCGGACGCGCACTGACCATGGGAGTCCTAGCTCTGGCATTGGGAGTTGTGGTTCCCAAATGGTTCGTAGCCAAGCGCGGGCGCGCAGTGGCTATGGGAGGTCTTGGACAGAGAATTGGCAACGCTGTTACGCCATTGTATGTGCAGTTCCTGGTATCACATGGCAGTTGGCGACTAGCAACAGCTGTGGCTGGTCTGCTTATGTGGACAGTTTCCATGATTCCCGTGGCAATATTCATGAGGCGCAAGCCAGAGGACATGGGACTGCTGCCAGACGGAGTTAACCCAGAAGAAGCACAACGACGCGAGGAATATGCACAGGCGCATCCAGAGCAACGGCCAATGGAAGAGAAATCCATGACCAGGGCACAGGCGCTAAAACACCCGTCTTTCTATCTGCTCATTGTCGCTTTCTCGCTGGTGTTCCTAGCAGCCCCAGCCCTAAATCTCCACATGATTCCGTACTTAACCGATCAGGGCATTTCCGAAGGCTACGCGGTTACAGCAACGGCATTGCTTTCCATCTGCGCTGGCATAGGTTCTCTGGCAGCCGGGTTCCTATCAGAGCGCATTACCGCACGACGTACACTGATAGGTATATTGGCGATGATGAGTATTGGCTGCGTTGGTCTACTGCAGGTACACGTAGCCTGGCAGGCTATTGTATGGGGCATCTACTACGGACTTTCTTTCGGCGGCATGTTCATACTCCTACAAGTCATTTTCGCCGATTTCTACGGACGGGATAACGTGGGAGCCATCCGAGGAATCGTGTGGCCGATCCAGATGGTATTCAATGCCACAGGGCCATTTATAGCTTCCATCGCCTTCGACGTCCTGGGCAGTTACACCATGATATTCCTAATCTTTGCAGTCCTTGTTATGATAGCCAGCGTACTCATGTTCTTGGCCAAACCACCCACACAACAGATGCGGAACGCCTAACCAGACCTGCTGGACGCCATAACTGTCCTCTAAAAGCCCTCAGGATCACAGCTTAACAACAGCTACGTTTGAATCAGATAACCCACTTGCGCTCATGCCCTATTCGCGTTGTTCACGTATCAGTGGCAGAGTAAGTGACAGCACAGCAGAAAGCACGGCCAAGAACAGCACACCCAGGCCCAGAGAGTCCGTGGCATCTCGGATAATACCAAGCAAGAACGGTCCTCCGAACCCACCTATTTCTGCCGCTGCAAAAAAGAGACCTCCAGCTGCACCCATACGCAACGCACCAACACCACGTGTTTCCATCAACATCAACGTTAGGACAGGCATCATAGGAACTCTTACAATGCTGGATATCATAAGAGTTCCTATCAGAGATGTATCGTTAAGTGTCGCAAGCCCAACAGTCGTGGCAGACGCAATAAGGAGTAGGACTGCCATTGTCATTGCCCTATAGCCATGACGCGCCATTGAAGGGATAAAGAGCAGGCCAAAAGCTCCAACCAACGTGGAAACCGCAGTCCATAAACCGGCATGTGTCAAAGTCATATCTCTCTCTTGCAGTAGAGAGGGAAGCCAGTTATTGAGGCCGTGGTTCAAAAGGAAAGTTGCCACTGCCAGAACAACTATTACCTGGACGTTCCGTATACGCAACAAGATTCCGAGCGTCCCCATAAGAGACTCGGATTCACCAGATACTTGAGCGGCATTTCCTAAATTTGGCTGAATATCTCGTGCAAAGATCCACCACATCACCATAATCACAAGGATCACTCCGCCGTATATAATGGATATGCCGCGCCACGACCCAGTCAGCGGCATAACCACACTGGCAGCAGTAGCCAAAACTATTGCGAATCCAATAAGAGGCCCTGTTGTGTATATACCAGCTGCAAGCCCTCTTTCGTTCCCCTCAAACCATAGAGATACCACTTTCGGCGCTCCTATGGAGATGATTGGCCCACCAACACCGAACAGTGCCACTGCCAGGAAGAGCGTTGTGAAATCACCGGCCACTCCCCTCAATATCAGAGACAACCACACCACGAAAACGCCGACACCCAACGAACGGCGCACACCAAATCTATCTATCAGTGTACCAAGTGGATATGCCGTCACTATATAGACAAGTTGCCATGCCCCAAGTACCAGTCCCATCTGGCTATACGTCATATTCAAATCATTGACGATTGGGCCAACCAATGGAGCTATGGTCCCTGAGGTAATACCAAAGGAAACGTAAAGCAGCCACACCAAGCCCAGCATCAACCAACGTAAACGGCTCTTACTTGGGACAAAGGTGGGGGCTTGATCTGAATTATTCATAGTTACGAGGAATTCAATGCCCTGTAGTCAACTGATAAATCACAGTAGATATGCCTGCACAGGAATTAACGACTGACTCAGGTACCATATATCATACAATACTCTACCAGCGTTGCTGTTTATATCAAGTAGCTGAATACAGCCCAATACAGTTACCTAATCATCCAAGACCTCAATCGAATCCGTCCCAATCGCTACTTAAACAAAGCACACCACCCGGACTTCGTACGGGTCTACGGGATGAAGTCGATCAAGATAAACCACATTCCCTGAGGTCCAGCATACCCAGACTAAGGCTAACATTATTCTCATACACATCATCTGAATATCCTGAAAGATGAATCTAACTGGCATCGCCTACAATGATTCCAATACAATCCTCATGACACTCCATCTGCTAGAGTAAGCAAAAATGGGATTGCATAGCAACGTATCATGGGTAATACTTATTGCCTTGGCAATATGTGCGCCGTTCCCAATCAAACCCAGACATTCAGAAGGTGTTACATGACAGTCAGATTGGTTGTAAATATGGAGGCAGCAGCAGGAAAACGTAATGAATTTGTCGCGGCTTTTACCTCGTTATGCCCAAGCGTACGAGAAGAACCTGGCTGCCAACAATACGAGCTGTACCAAAGCACCGATAGACCTGACCACTTTGTGCTTATGGAGCGATGGTCCGACTCTGAGGCTCTGACTGTGCATAGCCAGCGTCTCAAGGAAAGCAGGATTGACTTAGCTTCACTGAGCGCCGGTCCATCAAAGATTGAAAGATACACGGAATAGTTTCTGCAATACCACGGCCATAACGTGATTGGAGGATGAACGTGAGTAACCAATACAATCCGCTCACTCAGGAAGAAAGCTTCGTTATAGAACAGAAGGGCACAGAAAGACCGTTCTCAGGCGAGTACGACGACTTCTATGAAGTAGGCACCTATATCTGCCGGAGATGCAACGCAGAACTTTACAGGTCCACTGATAAGTTCGACGCCCTCTGCGGCTGGCCGGCCTTCGATGATGAGATACCTGGGTCCGTGAGACGATTACCGGACCCAGACGGAATGCGTATAGAGATTGAGTGTGTCAACTGCGGAGGACATCTTGGGCACGTATTTCTCGGTGAGTACCTGACCGAGAAGAACACCCGTCACTGTGTGAACTCCATATCAATTAAGTTCGTGACAGGTAATAAAGGGTAGAGAATACCGTCATTAGGCAGCATCACATTTCCCGGAATTATTGGCCAGGTTTCACGCCACCACATTTGTTGGCAGCCCTTGCTGCCAGTTATAGATGTTCTGTATCGCTATCGCCAGTCCAGCTCGATTTGCCTCCAGCGTGTTAGCAGCATTGTGAGGCGACAACACCACGTTATCAAGGTTCTTGAGTGGATGATCATACGGCAACGGCTCCGTCGAAAAGACATCCAGACCCGCGGATGCTATTCCACCACCTTGCAGAGCATTCACCAAAGCATCTTCGTCCACAACTGCCCCACGACCCACATTCACTAGTATGGCCGAAGTCTTCATAAGACTCAGCTGGTGTGAACCGATAAGACCCTCGCTCAACGGGCTTAATGGCAACTGAAGAGACACCACATCTGCCACGGTCAATAGATCATCAAGAGATAAAAACCTCACCCCGTATTCACTGGCCCGTTGTGGAGATGGGTTAATCGTCCAGGCAATTACTTCCATTCCAAAGCTCTTTCCAAGAGCTATCACACGCTGGCCTATTGGGCCTGTTCCAATCACACCAAGTGTCTTACCATGCAGTTGACAGACGGTCTCCTGGGGCCACCCTCCATCTCTGATGGCACGGTCAAACTGAGGTATTTGATGGACAGCCGCCAGTGCCAGCGCAATGGCCTTCTCAGCCACAATCGACGCTGAATACGCGGGTGTGTTTGTCACAGTGATTCCACGCTTGCAACATGCATCCAGATCAACACTATCCACACCTATGCCAAAGATAGCTATGTGCTTAAGCCCCGGGCAACTATTCAATACCGACTCGGTGAAGCCGCTTCCTCCAACCGTTATTGCTACGTCGGCTCCAGATAGTCTTTCAACCAGCAGGCTCTCGCTGTCGGCAGGAGAGTCGAAGACCCGTATCTCTCCAAGTTCTCTGAACTCCTGCTCCAGATTTGAGCTTGCCATAATACCTGGGACATCGTCTGGGATTACAATAATCATGCGCATACCTTCCGTTGTTTTGTTATTCTTCAAAAGAAATCGATACAAATCTCATTCTAAATCATGGAATACGAGGTTACATTCTCCAATTCTGAATATTACCCTCGACTAGAGTTAAATCTGGGGCTAAAATAGCATTCTACAGGAGGTGAAAGATGCAAACGCTGGTCATGGGTGGCACAAGGTTCAACGGCCTGCACTTAGTACAGGAACTGGTTCGCTATGGACATAATGTTACCATACTCAACCGTGGAGTCACCGAGGCTCCTGTCCCTAGAGAGGTACGACGCCTCTACGCCGATAGGAAGGACCATCAGCAGATGAAAGAGGTGCTGGGTTCCGAGGAATTCGACGTGATTTTCGATATCAGCGCCTATGTCCTGGAGGACGTACAGAGCATAGTTGACATCTTCGAGGGTCAGGCTGGACACTACATTTTTGCCAGTTCCACAGTGGTATACGCCGCCACCAATATCCTACCCATCAATGAGAACTCCCCTGTGGACAACACTTCCCAGCAGTCAGATTACGGTCGCAACAAGCTCATTTGCGAAGATTACCTTATGAAAGTATATCGCCAACGCCATTTCCCCATCACATCGGCACGTTTCTCAATGGTGTTTGGACCCGATAACGGGATTCTTGACCGTGAACAGAGAATGTTCATTCGGCTGTTGAACGGTCGCAAGGTACTGATACCCGGCAGGGGCACAACCCTTGGACAGATTGGTCACGTGGACGACGAAGCGAGGGCACTGCGAATGATGGCACTAAACCCACGAACTTACGGAGAAATCTACAACGTCACTGGCAAGGACTACTTCAGCGACGAAGGATATGTGGACACTTGTGCCAGTGCCGTTGGAGTGGAGCCGCAGAAGGTCTTTGTGCCCGCTGAAATCATGGATGAAGCCTCGCCGGACGAACTTAGACCGCTGATTCAACGACTAGCCCCATACATCCATAACTGGGATGAAAGCACCATATTCGGCATTGGTAAGCTGCGTGACCACCTTGGCTACGAACCATTTTACACCTTTGAGACGGCTATGCAGCAGACCTATGAGTGGTTCATGTCCCAAGGACTCGACAAGAAACGCGAGTACGACTTCTCAAAAGAGGATGCTCTAATAAACCGCGTCATATGATCTAAGCTGTAATCTGCAGGCCATATTCCTGATCCACAGCGTAGAATTAGTCGTAGGCTTGATTGAAGCCGTGGATGGTAGTCTCCCAGTTGGAGATATCCAAGCTTGAATAGGTTCGTATGATGGATTTCCTGTGGTATCAAAGTTGCCACAGTGATGATAGCCTGATAAGTAGCTACTATCAGTCCTCCACTACAGCAAACAGGATATGGTAGGCTACTGAAATCCTTTATAGTGGCTCACTCCTATGAGAATGTTTATTTAATGAACAAATTTGGAATTCTAACAGCACTAAAGCACAGGAATTTCAGAGTCTATTGGCTTGGATTCGTTACTGCTGTTTCCGGCATGCAGATGTTCCTGGTCGTACAGGCCTGGTTGGTGTTTGACCTGACTGGATCAGCCCTTCAACTGGGACTGCTCGCTCTCGCCAGAGCACTCCCCGCAGTGATTCTCGGCCTGGTTGGAGGAGTCTTCGCAGACAAGGTAGATCAACGCCGACTCCTGATGGCAACGACATCAGGAATTGCGATTATATACCTAGCACTGGCTACAATAACGTTGATTGGAGTTGTTCAAGTATGGCACGTCCTGGGAGCTGTATTCCTGGTCGGCGGGCTTCAGGCCTTCGACCAGCCGTCCCGCCAGGCAATCTTTCCAAACCTTATAGATCGCCGTGACATGATGAGTGCCGTTGCCCTCAATTCAACTGTCCATCCCGGCACGCGTATATTAGCGCCCATTGCAGCAGGGCTTATGATTGATTACATCGGTGTTCCGCGAGTTGGTGCTGCCATAGCAATCTACGTTGTCGCCGTGGCCTACGCAATATTCAGCTTCATGCTGTTCAGAGTCCACATGCCTACTGTGGAGCGCTCCGTCGGCAACAGCGGCATCCAAGACCTCAAGGATGGCATCAGGTACATCCTGTTCCGACCAATCTTCCGCCTTCTCATCCTCACAAGCTTCGTCAGCGCCTTTTTCGGCATGTCGCACATTACCCTGATGCCGATTTTCGCCAATAAGCTCCTCGGCGAGGCTTCAGGCTCGGCTATCTCTTTGCTATTCTCAGCAACTGGTGTTGGAGGACTGATGGGCGCCCTTATCGGCGGCTCTCTAGGAACAATGCGAAAAAAAGGATGGCTGATTATTGGCGGAGCGAGTTCCTACGGAGGATTGCTCATCGCCTTTGCATTCTCACCCTGGTACGGCCTTGCACTGGCAATAGAGTGGCTTGCTTCGCTCTGTCTTCAGATTTTCACTGTAACCGCTCAAAGCACACTGCATACCTTGGTCCCCAACGAGTACCGTGGCAGAGTTATGGGGATATGGGGCATGACACACTCCCTCATGCAGCCCATGGGTGGCCTAATGATGGGTGGGGCTGCAAGCGTAATAGCAGCGTCTATGGTTGTAACTATTGGAGGTAGCGTGGTAACACTGTTTGGACTTATTGGTACTGGGCTCAATAGTCAGGTACGCAACATAGGCAAAGAAAATGCCTCACCAGCACCGTCTGAAACTGTCAAAAGGTATCTCCCTGACTCTAGATAGAATAACTATATATCAGTAAAATGCTGAACCTCAGTGGTATACCGTAAATCTCAAACACAGTATAATGTCCTATGAATCCCACACACTAACGACAGGAGACAAAAGCCATGAACGTCACAGAGGCCATTGCGCGAGTTTTGAAATCTGAGGGCGTGGAGTGGATGGCGTGTTTTCCATCAAGCCCGCTCATAGAGGCTGTTGCCAAGGAAGGTATCCGGCCAATATCGTTCCGTCACGAGCGTGGCGCAGTAATGGCGGCCGACGGTTTCAGCAGAATGAGCGACCGCAATAAATTTGGTGTGGTTGCCGTGCAGGATCAGGCCGGAGCTGAAAACGCCATGGGCGGCATAAGCCAGGCCTTTGCAGATAATGTGCCTATACTCGTGCTCCCACGTGGTTCAAGCCTAGAACGAACAGCTGTGCGTCCATACTTCTCAGCATTAAGGACGTATCAGAGTATTACCAAACAAGTAGAGATGATCGCCAGACCAGACATGGTCAACGACATCATGAGGCGTGCTTTTCATGCACTTCGCAATGGCCGTCCAGGCCCAGTTGTGGTTGAAATGCCCTCAGACGTATGCGAGCAGGAAGTCCCTGAGGGAGTACTGCCATACCACTCCCCAAAGATCTCCATACAGGTACCATCGGCCTCTGACATAAAGGAAGCAGTCAAAATATTGCTGAAGGCTAAAAAGCCTGTCATATGGGCAGGAATGGGAGTCCTACTATCCGGCGCAACGGAAGAACTAAGGGAATTCGCAGAGCTTATAGAAATCCCTGTCTATACCACAATGCCAGGCAAATCCTCCATCGATGAGAGACACCCACTCGCCCTTGGCGGAGGCAGCAGCGCCACTACGCTAGCAGCCAGTCAGTGGCTACAGGAGTCGGACGTGCTGTTCGCGGTTGGATCCAGCATGACCAAGACCGGCTATGGACAACCGATTCCTCCCGGCAAAACCATAATCCACAGTGTCGGCAGCACGGAAGACATCAACAAAGACTTCCCCGTTGAAGTTGCATTGCCAGGCGACGCCAAAGCAACTCTACAGGCAATGATCGAGGAAGTCCTGACACAGCTCGGTAAAAACGGGCGCAAGGATAAAACCGGTGTGCCGGCCCAGGTGGCAAAGGTCAAGGAGGGTTGGCTAAAGGCTTGGATGCCTCTGCTTACCAACAACGAAGAGCCAATCAACCCATATCGAGTGATCTGGGAACTGAACCAGAACATTGACCTTGAAAACAGCATAGTTACTCATGACGCAGGATCTCCGCGCGACATGATGGTCCCATTCTTCACAGCAACCTCACCACATAGCTACATAGGCTGGGGCAAATCGACTCATCTAGGCTACGGGATTCCTCTCATGATCGGGGCAAAGATGGCCTACCCTGACAGATTCTGCCTAAACTTCATGGGCGACGCCGCATTCGGCATGTCAGGATTGGACATTGAAACTGCAGCACGGGCAGGAGTGCCAATCACCACCGTCGTACTAAACAACGGTGGAATGGCAACGTACCCAGGCGGATTCCCAACCGCTCGTGAGGTATACGGCGTCTCACACATGATAGGCGATTACGCCAAGATAGCCGATGGCATGGGAGCAGTCGGTATCACTGTCACCAAGACAAACGAACTGGCTCCTGCCATCAAAAGCGCTCAGAAGCTAAACGCAAACGGCAAAACAGTCCTTCTAGATATCCATACACGCCCAGATGACAACAGGTCGCCAAAGGATAAATAACGCCCGGACATACATACAAGGACTTTTCATTATAGTTCCTAGCTGATTCCGTGTCGGTACACAGTGTAACTGCTAAAATCTACCGAATTTATATTGATGAGGCCACAAGTGACAATTGAGTTTGTGACAATTCAAGAAGTAATCCAGGCAGCGCATCATAATCTGAGCCAAGGAACGTGGGGCTATCTATCAGGTGGTTCAGAGTCAGAAACTACCTTGAGGCGTAACCGACTAGCCTTCGATCAGTTGGCCTTCCGCCCTCGTGTTCTCGTAGATGTATCTAACATAGATACATCCAGCACTCTCCTCGGTCACAATATGCGCATTCCTGTAATACTGGCCCCAGTTGGCTCACAACAGGTATTCACACCCGATGGCGGTATTGCAGCAACCAAATCAGCAGATGAATTCGGGATACTGGATGTCATCAGCTCAGTTACCGAGCCTAGCCTCGAGGATATTGCTTCAGCAGCCACCAATCCAAAGGTTTTCCAGCTCTACCTGAATGGAGACTGGGATTGGACTAAGGAGATGATTGCTAGGGTGAAGCAGTCCGGCTATTCAGCTCTGTGCATAACCACAGATACAGCACGTCCGAGCCGCAGGGATAGAACTATGCTGGCACGGTGGAGTCCACGTGATAATTTCCTTGGTTCCGGAGCACCAAACAAACACCAGGTGTCCGGCGGTAGAAACGGAGGCCACGCTTCGTCAGTAACATGGGAAACAATTGACAGGATCAGGGAATTGGCTGGCCTTCCATTCATGCTCAAGGGCATTGCAACAGCCGAGGACGCGGTTCTGGCGGTTGAACACGGCGCCGACGCTGTCTGGGTATCAAACCACGGTGGCCGACAACTGGACCACGGACGTGGAACAATAGAGACTCTACCTGAAATCGCCGACGCTATAGCAGGCAGAGCAGAAATCATCTTGGATGGAGGCATCCAGCGCGGCAGCGACGTGCTGAAAGCCTTAGCGCTCGGAGCAAATGCAACGGCAATCGGAAAGCTCCAATGCTGGGGGCTGGCGGCAGCTGGTACAAAAGGCCTTGTACGGACACTGGAGATTCTGGAGGACGAAATGATTTCTGCAATGGGACTACTCGGAGTCACGTCAATCGACCAGCTTTCTACAGCCTATGTACGCAAGGCAGACGCCGTCACTACTCCCCATGAGATGAGCAGTTGGGTCAATATACCCGAGAACAGAATACTCTAAGGTTACACACCAGCAGAGCTAGACCACACCACCTTCGGCCAGTACTGATAAGTCAGCATGGGACAGCCCCAACTCTCTGCAGAGTATCTCTTCGTTATGTTCCCCAATGAGTGGCGCACGCCGTGAGATTTTCCAGGGCGACCCGTTCCAAATCGCAGCAGATCCGGGATATTTGAAGCTGCGTCCAAACTCAGGATGTTCCACTTCTACCCAAAATCCACGATCTTGTAGGTGTTCATCTCCAACCAATTCATCTGGAGCGCGGATAGCGCCCCATGAGAATTTCCGATTCTGAGATTCCAGATATAACTCTGTCGATGTAACGTTCGCAGCGAAGTTAGACAATACCTCAAGGACATGTGGGGTATTGTCCTTAACAACATCAGGATCATCGTACTTCTCATCCAATAGATCATCCGCCAGACTGTGACTGTCCATCCACTCGGCCAGCACACGCAGGTTCTTAGGAGTGAGACGTACACCAATCGTCGCGTTCACCCATCGGCCATCGTTGCAAAGGAGTTGGGGCCTACCTCGAGTCATGACCCTTCCTGTGTAGATGTAGTTATTTACGTGTCCTTCTGTAGTGAGAGCACAGGAATCATGAACGGAAGTATCAATGGACTGCCCTCTTCCAGTAACATCTCGATAGCAGAGTGCAGCCATGATGGCAATGTACGAATAATGGCTCCCCATGTGCCATGCCTGCCCACCTCCCGGAGCGATTGGTGGGGCAGCCGCCAACTGTTCGTCTAGGTACCCACACATGGCCATCTGACCTCCGGCCGCTAGGTGTGTCATGTCGCTGGTGGCGTAATCCCGCCATGGTCCCGTCTGGCCGAAGTCGGTGAGCGAACACATGATTAAGCGAGGATTCTCCTGCTTGAGGTTCTCATATCCCAGTCCCAAAGAAGGAAGATAACCTGCTTGAAATGTCTCCAGGATGATGTCGGCGGTCGAAGCCAGACGGCGAAACAAGTCCCGTCCATCTTCAGTTTCTAGGCTAAGGGTTATCCCTCTTTTAGAAGTATTGTAGTGCCAGAAGGAAAGGCTCCGCTCCCTATTCGGAATATCTTCGTAGAACGGACCAGCTGTTCTAGTCAACTCACCACCTGGAGGCTCTATCTTGATGACCTCAGCACCAAGATCGGCCATGAGCTTACCGCACCACTGCCCCTTCTTGTCAGCCAACTCCAGCACCCGTAAGCCAGACAAAGGGCCGTGAGGGGTAGCATTCCTCTCAGTAACGCTTTCTTGCTTGACAAAACCGTTGGAAGATAAAACGTGCGTTTCATTGTCCTTACTAAGAGTATTCCGTATTATCTCCGTCACGTACGGGTAGAGATCAAGGCTAATGCTGTTCGGCCAAAATGTGCCATCCTCATATCCTGCCACAAGTTCCGAATGACTAAGGCCGAGAATCCCCTCGAACACTTCGCTGTTGTGCTGGCCTATCAGCGGGCCTGGACGGCTGTTGAACGCAGGTGTCTCAGACATCTTGAATGGAGCGTTTTGAAGCTTACGGATTCCGAGGACTGGGTGTTCCATCTCAAGATACATCTCTCGATGGCGAAGCTGAGGGTCGTGCTCCACCCTGTTCTCAGAGCTTTGCACAGGCATGGAGCGCACTCCGGCAGCCTGGCACAATTCCATAATTTCATACTTGTTCAAAGCTATCGTCCAACTTTCAATCTCCTGATCCAATTCTTCTTGGTGTTCCAAGCGGCCCGCCATGGTAGCGAACTTCTGTGAAGCGGCCCATTCTGGAGAGCCCATCACCTTCACAAAACTCCTCCACTCTTCATCAGAGTGGCATATGATAACGCACCAGTCGTTGTAGTCTGCTGGGTTAGTTCTATACGCATTATGTGGAGCGACGGTTGGTCCGCGGTAGTTGTTCAAAAGTGGGGTGTTGGGCCAGTGCGCACGGTTGCCAGGCGGGTAACCCTCACGACGTGAAGCGCGGTTGTTTATTGTCGTATCTAGGATGGCAGATCCTGTTAAGGTGATGCCCATGATCATCTGTGCCAGGTCCACATATTGGCCTTCGCCAGTCGCGTTACGGTGGTGCAGCGCAGTGAGAACCGACATCGCTCCGTACATACCACCTGTGTCATCCAAATATGACCATCCCCATCCTGCTGGGACTTCACCGGGCAGGCCAGATAGGAACGTCTGACCAGATAAGGCCTGAGCGGAAGAGCCGAAAGTAGTGTGATAGTGATGACGTCCCGTATGGCCTAACCCTGCCATAGACACGTAGATAATATCAGGGCGCAACTTACGAAGTTCTTCGTAACCAAGGCCCCAACTCTCCATCACTCTGGAGCTGAAATTCTCGATTACAACATCTGAAATGGAGATGAGCCGCTTAATTAGTTCCATTCCACGCGGAGTTCGCGTATTCAGGCTGATACTCAGTTTATTTGCATTGGTGTCGTTGAATTGACCCGACGTATTAAGGGAGTTCTCTATGTCCGGTGGAGTAGTACCGATATTTCCTCGAAGAATATCGGGATTCTCGGGCCACTCCACTTTGATTATCTGAGCGCCCAATGACCCAAGCCATCGGTTGCACCAAGGGCCAGCTCTAACCCAAGTAAAGTCGAGCACCCTGATACCTTCTAGGGCTCTCGGCGTAGTTGCCACTCTCGTTTCAGGTTGAACCATTTCCACACCTCCTATTAAAGATGCAGGCACGACATGAATCTACTGTCAGCTACGGATGCCGCAGATTATCATGACATATATTTCCTGTCAATGTGCTGCAGTGACATGGATAGTCCAGCACCAAATAGCATTTTACATGATCACTCTGTCACGTAGTTCTGGTAGCAGTCGGCGCATAATGAGCATAACAATCAGACCACTGCCTGCCATCAAAGCAAGCGCCTCCTGTGTGCCCACTACTTCCGCCAATCCACCCATCACCGCCATTCCCAATGGACTGGCTCCAATACCCAGGGCTATTGCCCCCATGGCGCGTCCACGCATCTCCGAAGGCACAACACGCAGTGCAATGATTATCTGCATAGTGGCGAACCCCGACGTACCGAGTCCTGCAACAAACAATAACACGATTGATATAAGATACACCTCAGAGAAAGCAAATAAAAAGAGCGCCCCAAGCATAAGGCTAGCCCCCATAATGTAAACTGTTCTCTGATGAGATATCTGCTTAGAGGCAATAAGCAAGGAGCCGATCAGTGCACCCATACCAGCGGCTGACATAAGGACTCCGAAAAGTACCTCATTAACACCAAGAACATCCCGTGCAATCACAGGCACCATCTGAATGTATGGAAATCCGAAGAAATTCAAAGCCACAGTCACCAGAAATATAGACCAAAGAGCTCGGTTAGCATGCACCATTCGCACAGCATCGGCCACCTGGGAAATTATATCTTTCTCCGGAGCAGAGCTGCGCTGAATACCGTCCTTTATCAATGGTAATATGACCATAAGTCCCATGAGGTACATTGCAATCATAACCGCGTATGTGCCTGAGAATCCAACCAGCGAAATCAGAGTACCTCCCAGAAGCGGGCCAAACATCATACTGCCCGTCAAAGCCGCCGTATCCAGGGAGACGGCGTTGATCAATCCAGCAGGAGTAAAAAGCTCTGAGTAATACGAACGACGAGCTGAGAAGTCCAGAGTCCAGCCGCTACCAGTTAGAAAAATCGCCAAGTAGATATGCCATATCTGGATATTATCGAAAATCAAGAGTGCCAGAACAAAGCAGCTAACAGACACATTTAGCAGTTGAACACCAACAAGCACTACAACCTTTGAGAACCGATCGGCCAGGCTACCGGCCACAAGCCCCAGCAGAAACATCGGCAGCATACGGCTCACGCCAACAAGAGCCACGCTTAATGGAGAGTCCGTTAGCTCAAGCACCAACCAGGAAAGGGCAGTCAGTTCCATAATCCTGGCTACGTATAATAGCCAGTTAGCTCCCCATAACCTCGCATAGGCAGGATTGCTCAATGCCCGAAAAGTCTGGACTTTCGCAGTCAGCAATAGAACTTGAGACAACAAAGAATTGCGCAAATTGCACTCGCGACCTTGCTGAGGATACCAGCATTCTACATCGCGCTTAACACATTGCCAATGCAACTTTTTTCAAAAACCTGATGCCCTCTCAACTTCTCAGACAAATCATGTAATACCAATATTGCAACACAGCATGACCGCATTAATACATATCCAATGTATTATATTCATAATAGTTACGAATATTGCCACAATTAAATGACATACTTGACTAAAGCGATTATTGAATTTAGTCTGGAGCGGTAACTCAATGGACTCAGCATAAACATCAAGCTTTCAAACCGCGAATCGAATAAGAATAGAGTAAAATCGTCAGAACTTTCATGACAACCATTTTGGTTTAATATTCCTAATATTCTATAATTTATGATATGCTTGTAGTGAAATTCACAAACTACAAAAGTACCAGGAGGGTTGAGCGATGAAGACCCATAAGCTTTTCATATTAATGCTGTCGATACTATCCATGATCTTCATTGTGGGCTGTGGAGGTGGAGGCAGTGGCTTCGCACCGATGTTAGAGGGCCGAGGAGAACATGCAGCAGCGCTACTCAACGACGGCCGCCTACTGGTGGCCGGCGGACGTGGATCATCAGTGCTCGTCTCCGCAGAGGTGTACGACACGACCACCGCTGAATGGTCGTCAGGCGGTAGCATGGCGAATGCACGATATAAGCACACGCTGACGACATTGAACGACGGCAAAGTATTGGCAGTTGGCGGCGGAGCTGCAGCCGATATTAGCGCATCTACGGCGGAAATATACGACCCATCCAAGGGCACATGGTCATCTGCTGGTAGCATGATATGGCCACATGGCATCGGACATACTGCCACACTGTTGGACGACGGCAAGCTACTGGTAACCGGCGGTTTGACTCTGGTCGAAGGCACAAAACGAACCGCCGTATTTGCAGAATTGTATGATCCATCCACAGGAGAATGGTCACTTACCGGCGATATGACCGAAAAACGAGAGAAACATCAGGCAGTACTGCTGAAAAATGGTTCAGTACTAATCGTTGGAGGAACATCGTCGGATTTGTACGACCCAACCACAGGTATATTTTCCAAGGCTGGCACATTTGAAAAGAGCCATGATGAGGATTTCTCAGCTACGCTGCTGAACGACGGGAGAGTCATTGTGGCCGGCGGCGGTACCAAAGGGCAATACGCGAGCACGAAGCAACTGAGCCACGTCGATATATACGACCCGTCTACCGGAGAGTGGTCGTCTGCCACTGATATGACTACCAAGAGCTGGGGCCACACTGCAACAGTCCTAAATGACGGCAATCTCTTAATTATGAATTACAAGTCAGCCGAGTTGTATAACCCGGATACGAACGCATGGACATTTGTTAATAATCTGCCACAAAAACATGGTGATTCACCAGGTGGCAAGTCACACACCTCAACGCTGATGGCAGACGGCACCGTACTCATAGTCGGTGGCGGCGATGTCAAATACACCGTTAATGGATTTGCACAAGAACGTAATGGCCTGGTTGAAGTGGATGTATACAACACAGCCATACCGTGGCCAACAAAATAAAGGACTAGTCTAGTCACTAGCGGCTATAAACGATTCAGAATGCCATGTGGCACAGTGCTGTGTCGCATGGCATTCTGAATATACGACATTCGAGAGCCCTTTGCCGTAGCCCATTACAAAGAGCTCCAAAAACTCAATTAAACAAAATTATGCCACAACAAATCCGTCACTTTATTAAACAAGCCCCATCCCATACAATTCCCACAGCCTATTGTCCCAATGAGCATTCTACTCATGGGGACAGCTAAAACCTCAACCTGACATTTCCTAGGAGATATCACAATGAATGCCTTGGTAATCGGTGGAACCGGACCATCTGGCCCCCACATCGTCAATGGCCTGATAGAAAGAGGATACGATGTGGCCGTATTACACGGTGGCCAACACGAGGCAGAATTCATACAACCTGTGGAGCACATCCATACCGACCCACATTTCGCTGAAACACTTGAATCCGGCCTAGGAGGCCGTACATTCGATGTAGCAATAGCCACTTACGGGAGAATACGTCTAATTGCCAACGTGCTCAAAGGCAAAACACAGCGGCTCATAACAGTAAGTGGCGGGATGCTATACGCAGATAGAAACGACCCTCGATGGGGCCCATTGGGAGCGCCAACTGTCATCCCAGAAGACAGCCCTTTGACTGAAGACCCAAACGGTCCTCGGCTTCCATACATGATATGGTTTACAGAGCAGGCGATCTTGCAAGCTCATAGTGAAGGCCACTTCAACGCAACGATATTTCGTTACCCAGTGATCTACGGCCCCGGTGCTCCAGCCAACCCTGAGTGGAGCATCGTACGGAGGATACTCGATTCGCGCAAACGCATCATAGTATCCAGCGGTAGAGGACTGAGCAGACGAGCCTCCGGTCAAAACGCCGCCCACGCAGTCCTGCTGGGCATAGACAAACCAACTGAATCAAGTGGGCAGATATATAACGTTGGAGAGGAAGTCCAGTATTCACAACGTCAGATTATCGAGTTCATCACAAATCTGTTGAACCACGAGTGGGAACTGGTTGAAATACCCGCTAACTTAGCACACAGAGCCTACCATGGAGGTAGTGCTCAAGGAACTGGCGGCGGGTCTGACTTCGATATCACAAAAATACGTACCCAGTTGGGATACAATGATGTAATATCTGTATCCGAAGCTCTCACCCAGTCCGCCGAGTGGCTCATGTCAAACCGTCCAGAACGCGGCGGGGAGATTGAGCAGCAACTTGGCGACCCATTTGCTTATGACGCTGAAGATGCGCTAATAAAGGCGTATATAGAAGGCACGATCCAGGCAGAAAGCATCCAATTCCCGGAGATGTATTCCGGCCATATGTATCGGCATCCCAAGCAACCTGGCGAAGCTTGGTCTCCACAATCGCCCCGTTAATCACGCACGCCTTAAAGTATTCCAATCACAAATCCCGTCGCTGGAGGAATAAAGGAAATGAGCAAACTATTCACACCCATAAATATCAGAGGCGAAATCATAAGGAACCGCCTGTTCGTAGCTCCAATGTGCCAATACTCCGCTGAAGAAAAGAACGGCCATCCTACATCATGGCATATGGCTCATTTGGGGAGCAGGGCCGTAGGAGGAGCCGGGCTGGTGATGTTCGAAGCAACTTCCGTAACTCCTGAAGGGCGGATAACTCCCTGGGACCTGGGAATATGGTCCGATTCACACATAGCCTCATACAAGCCAATAGCGGAATTCATCACATCACAGGGAGCCACACCAGCCATACAGCTGGCACATGCAGGAAGAAAAGCATCGCATAACCGCCCATGGTCAGGTAACAAGGCGCTCGGTGATAGTGAAGGAGGTTGGCAGGTGGTAGGGCCAAGCCCCATACCCTTCAACACGGATGAACCAACTCCACGTGAACTAACCATCGACGAGATTCACCAGATTGGAGACGCATTCGGCTCTGCTGCAAGGAGAGCCGTTGAATCTGGCATCAAGGTGATAGAACTACATATGGCCCACGGATACCTGGGGTTTGAGTTCCTATCCCCGCTATCAAACCAGAGGACAGATATGTACGGAGGCTCTTTTGAAAACCGCACGAGATTCCCAACCGAAATAGTGGACAAAGTACGAAATGCAATCCCAGATGCCATGCCGCTATTCGTCAGAATATCTAGCACTGAATATATGAACGAGGGATGGGGCATAGAGGACTCAGTGTTGTTCTCAACACAATTGAGAGAACATGGAGTAGATCTTATAGATTGTTCTTCTGGCGGCAACTCGCCTTCGCAACAAGTCAAATTATTCCCCGGATACCAGGTGCAATTCTCCGATCAGATTCGCTCCGGAGCCAAGGTGATGACTGGCGCGGTTGGGCTAATAACAGAACCCAATCAGGCAGAAGCGATACTGCTAGAAGAGCAAGCAGATGTGATTCTCATGGGACGGGAACTACTGAGGAATCCGTACTGGCCACTCTACGCACAGCAAACTCTAGACGAAGAGCCCCCCACATGGGCCAATCAGTATTTACGAGCGGCGCAGATCCAGTCAAGCACTGCACCACCCCGCTAAAGACATAACTCACCGAGTGTCAAACTGACTTTGGTATTTACAGACGGCACCTTACCACAGGTGTTTACGTCTGTCCGTTTTACATCTACGGTCGGACTGGCTGGCAAAGTGGTTGCGGTTGTACAATTTTGCGAAACTGGATAACCCCAAACACCTAGTAACGTTAATAAATGAATCAGTAGTATATGGCCGATGCCGCTTCAGGCTTCAGCTTATCCATGTATTCTTTGCGGAACTTAGCGACCTTCGGAGCAATTATCACCTGACAGTACGGCTGATACGCGTTCGTCCGATAGTACTGCTGATGATAATCTTCCGCCACAAAGAATGTTGTTATACTGGCAATCTCAGTCACAAATGGCTGGCCCCATATGTGTGCTGTTTGCATCTCAGCAATCACTTCTTCGGCTATGGTCTGCTGTTCCGGAGTGTAAATAAATATAGCCGATCTATATTGCGGACCAACGTCCGGGCCCTGACTGTTCATCGTCGTTGGGTCATGAATGACGAAGAATATCTTCAAAAGATCCCTATATGAAATAATGGATGGATCAAAGGTAATTCGGACAGCCTCTGCATGCCCCGTACGACCACCGCAGACCTGTTCATAGGAGGGAGATGGCACATGTCCGCCGACATAGCCAGATTCAATCAGAGCAACCCCTTTAAGCTGTTCGTAAACCGCCTCCAGACACCAGAAGCATCCTCCTGCCAGCGTCGCTATCTCTCTGTTATTATCATTCATGGACATCTACACTCCTAGCTCAGGTGCATCAAACACAGTTTACATATCATTCAAGCACCAATAGAGACTATAATTATCAACCAAGCGATCCAAATTGGCAATCTCACTCATTAATCCTATCCATAACCGTCATGAACTCTCAGAAGAGAAGAGGAAATTGAACCAGAACAATCTGTTTGATAATGTTTTCTGGGAAGAGTTTGTGAGTAGTACCAGCGAACTCAGCGACGAATCATACACTCGCGAGCAGCTTGTGTACCGGTTCCTGGGTCAATATCTTCCTGCACTCCTCGCAGCCAAAACCCAGGAAAACCGAGACCGCGCCTGGAGGGCTCTCTGGAGTTACATGACATCTCCAGTCACTATGGCAAAGCCCTTCAGCCTATCTTATTCATCGGCTGATGACCTGATAGCAAATATTCAGGAGCAGCTTAGTCGCCTGGGTATTGAACTCCAGTAGTAAGCTGCAATTAATGCGCTGACAAAAAACTCAGAACACAAGCATTGAAAGCCTGTGGTTGTTCCCGCTGCACCTCATGCCCTGCTCCAGTGAAGATCTTCAACTCAGACATGGATATTGACTCATGGAGTCTCTTTCCATGTTCGGGATTGACCCAAGGATCGCTTTCACCTTGGATGATGAGTGTCTGGCACGCAATTCCTGACAGATAATCCCGCACTATATTCCCACCGCTCTGATAAAGACGCTCCGAGGCATTTACATACTCAGCTACCAGTTCACGCCAGTAAGGATCGCCGTGACTGCGTGCCAGTGCAGCCTGAAACCCTATAGGCAATCTATCAGATGGAGCCCATTCCCGAGTGGTTTTCATAGTCTGTTCGTCCAGCACCATCAGCCCTCCTATCAAAACCAATGAGCGAACCTTATCCACGTACCTGCCGGCCACCATCATAGCCACAATAGCACCGTCGCTAAACCCGCAGAGGTGTACGCGTGTCAACCCTAGGTGCCGCACCAAAGCGTCCACATCCTCCGCGTCCCGCTGATGAAAATGCTCGTCGAAGAAATCCCTGTGTCCAGATTTTCCATAGCCAAGCAAGTCTGGAACAATCACCTTATAGCTCAAAGAAAACTCGTCTATCTGCTCACGAAAGTGTGCCGTCCCAGTGCCAAGGGCTCCATGCAGTAATACCAAAGGATCACCCTCCCCTTGAATTACGCAGTGCAGCCTACCGTGTCCGGTCTGAACATCTATCTCATTTCGTGGAATATTATTTATCAAAACAATCTCTCTTAAGTTGGGTTGCACAGATAAACACGAGTGTATTAACGGCTTCCTAAACTGTCAACAGCCAGTCGTTTCTCACAACCGGATACTCTTCTCAAACCACTTGCGCAAGAAACCCACTAGATAAAACAAGACCCCCACTGTATGATTGAATGTGGAACTCCTACCGATGGAACCGACCTCCAAGCGTATCAGAGCTTATTCATTTGATCGGCCCCTGTTCTTCAGTCGGCTCTGTGACTACGTTATAATTACAAGGTGGAATTTTTGAGTAACCAATTTTGAGCACCGAAGGGCACCTAGAAGACCAACATACGGCTTCAAATACCTCAATGCCTCACACCTCTGAGCGTCAGTTGCCATATGCTTGGGTGGTGATGGGCAATCTATGGGGCATGGATCTGGCGAACGTGTTCGTATTCATGTCCATAGGAGTCCTCATACCTATTTGGAAAGATGACCTCGGTATGACCCCACTGCAGGCCGGAATCATGGGCTCAGCTGGATTCTTTGGGTTCGGTATCATGGCGCTCCCTGCCAGTATCTGGCTGACAAAATACAACCCCAAGCTTGTCACATTTGTGAGCGCGCTGGCCATGGCCTGCGCCGCTCTGCTACATGCCGTTGCACCCAACGTAGCGGTACTCATCATTGCCAGATTTGCCTTTGTCGTGTTTGCAGTCAGCAGAATACAAATGCAAATTATCTTCATCCAACAATGGTTCCAGCCACGTCTATATGCTGTAATCAACAGCCTTGATTTTAGCAACCGATCTGTTGGGCAAATGATTGGAATAGCCGCAGCACCATCACTTGTAATACTGCTGGGAGGATGGAGAGCCCTCTACGTGGCAATCGCCATAGTTCTAATACTTTTCTCCATCTTATGGTTGTTCATTGGCAAAGAACGGCTCCGCACCCAAGCAGAAGGTGGCCCTGCTCCCCAGGTTGGCAGTCCGGCCGGAGTCTTACGCCGCCATAAAATACTGTGGGTCGTAGCAGCATCCCAGGTTGGAGCGGCAGTGGCCTTCGCATCATTTATGACATTCTATCCCACGTATGCTATGGATCACCTGAACATATCCCTTACCACTGTAGGCATCGTCATGGCAGCATTCCCAGTGGGAGGCATCCTAGGTTCCCTCTCTGCTGGCACACTTTCTCAACTCATGGGAAAGAGAAAACCGTTCATATGGGGACCAGGATTGTTTCTCCCTGTCTTCTACTTTGCCCTGCTACTAGTGAACTCCGTCCCCCTATCTATGTTACTGCTTTTCGGAGCAGGCATTTGTGCCATGGCCGTGCCACCTATCCTCGCAACCATCCCCTTAGACATGAAACTCCCTCCCAGAGAAGCAGCGGTATCAATTGGACTGATGCGTACTCTGTTTCCAATGGGAGCAACTCTTGGTCCTCTGATAGTGGGAGCCATAGAGCAAAGCACAGGCTCTCTGTTCCTAGGGTTAAGTATAGTGTCACCACTGGCTTGCACTCTTTTCTTTTGTGGCAAATTCCTGCCTGAGACAGGATCCAAAAAACGTTGAGACTTCCGTTACATGCAACTAATGGGCTCATGAGAGTCTTGCCATTTATCCATACAACTTATCATAATACGACCCATATGCTTCCAATTTACACTATCACTCTAATGGTAAGCTACCAGTGTTTATAGACATGCACGTACACTCAAAACAGTCCGACGATGCCGGAGGGACTGTAGAGGGATATCTGAAGTGGATCAACGTCCTGCGCAAAAAAGGATATCAGGTGGATGGGCTAGCCCTGACAGAGCATAGGAGCTTCGATTTCGACGTAGACTATTCATCCCTGGCGAACCAGTACGATGCCGTAGTCATAAAGGGAGCGGAAATCGAGACCGACCTTGGGCACGTTCTAGTTTACGGTATAACCCAAAAACTGATGAACCAATTCAACTTCAAAGACATAACCCTTCCTGCTACTGAAGTATACAAAGCTGTCAGAGACACAGGAGGGTACGCTATAGCCGCACATCCCGGGCGACCCAAAATCGGCCTTTGGCAACACATCCAAAATGGAGCTAAGTTGGATGGCATTCAGACTGTCGAGAGGTTCAACGGAGGCAGCAACGCTGATGAGAACGACATTGCAGGCCAGGTTGCAAGAAAATATGGGTTTCATTGCGTAGGCGGCAGCGACTCCCACTATGTAAGCACAATCGGCAAGTGCATCACCCGCTTTAACAGGCTCATAACCAGCGTTGAGGAGTTGGTAGAGGAGCTTTCCCTGGGAGACTTCGACGCCGCACTGCTTGAAGATACTAGGGACTAGTCGTTTACGGAAGGTATTCCTTCACGAGCTCTTGGATGCGCTTTCAAGTACTCTTTGCGTGACTGTGCCAAACTGACATGGGTGTATATTTGCGTAGTCGCTGGAGAAGAATGTCCAAGTAGCTCCTGCACAATACGCAAGTCTGCACCGCCATCCAGCATATGAGTCGCAAAACTATGGCGTAGCATATGTGGATGCACTTTTGTATCTATGGAAAGCAAGCTGTACCGCTTCACCATTTCTTGTACGGAACGCTTGTTAAGACGATCTCCAAATCTATTTAGGAATAAAGCCTCAGTTGCTCTATAACCCACAATCAGAGGTCTAGCTTCTTCGATGTACCGTTGTAGCGCCTTCTGAGCAGGTTGTCCCATGACCACCTCACGCTCCTTAGATCCCTTACCAATCGCCCTTACAAGTCGACTCTTCAGGTTCAAATCCTTGAGATCTAGGCCGGATAATTCGCTGACGCGAAGACCAGTGGCATAAAGAAGCTCTAGTATAGCCCTGTCACGAACCTGCATGGCGACTGATTTCGGCTTCCCAATGACGTCCGGATTGTCCGGTGTGACTATGAATTGTTCAATATCTTCCTTACCAACCACCTTCGGCAGTGGCTTTTCCGCCTTCGGTATAAGGACTCTAGATTGGCGACTCCCACGCTTCCATAGTGGATCTGGAGGCACTATCCCCTCAGAGCTGAGATAGCGGAAGAAGGAACGAAGGGAAGCAAGATGACGTGTCACGCTGGCCCTATCATGACCGCGTCTCCACTGACCATGCCCCATTTTTATTGGACGGCTAGACATGAGCCAAGAAACGTATCTCCGCAGAAAGGCACGGTCAACCATGGCAAGAGATTCTACTCCTTGAAGTTCCATAGACTGGAAAAAAGGAGTCAGATCATCCAAATAGTTACGCACCGTATATTCAGACAGATTACGCTCTCCACGAAGATGTTCGCTGTATCCCTGAAGATTGTCTCTTGTCTCAACCAAGACAACACTCAAACGGTTCCATCTTCCATATCAGGTTCCACCTCTGATTCTATCTCCGGAATCGCTCCCTTGTACTCACAGGCAGTGCAACGTGCTCCGTCCTCCACTGATACTACAAGAAGCTTCTCGCATTCTGGGCAGGGCTCTTTAAGAGGTTTTTGATTCAGTAATAAATCACAGGTCGGCTTGCCTTCAATCAATGGATAATAGTTGGAGCATCCGTAGAAGACAGTTCCTCGTTTTTTGTTACGTCGCGGCATTATATCGCCAGCGCACTTAGGACAGCTGACCCCAGTTGACGGCATTGGCACTATGTAATTTCTCGCGCCAGGACAGTTAGGGAAGCCTGTACACGACAGGAAAAGGCCAAACCTGCCACGCTTAAGCACCATTGGTTTTCCGCAGAGTTTGATTTCACGATTCAATTCATTTTCCGTAATGTGCCCCGTATATTCACAGGCGGTGTTACCGTTGCCACCAGTGCAACCTGCTAAACCCTCCCCTGATACTACACGAAGCTTCCCACATTCAGGGCAGGGCTCTTGAAGAGGTTTTTGATCCACTGTGAAATCACATGTCGGTTTCTTTCCAATCAATGGGTAATAGTTGGAGCATCCATAATACATCGGGGCACCCTTTTTGCCTCGTCGCTGCACTATATCACCAGCGCACTTAGGACAGCTAACCCCTAGCTCCTCCCGGTCACAGATCTCATCCGTCAGCTCATCTGGTACCGTAACCTTTACTACATTAAGTGTCTCTTCTATGGACTTGGAGAGATCACCGTAGACATCCCTCAGAACAGGCACCCATTCCCGCTCACCACTAGCAATATTGTCCAGTTCCTCTTCCATCTGGGCAGTGTATGTGGCGTTTATTATGTCAGGGAAATTTTGAGTTAGAAAGTCACTCACAGTAGATCCCAGAACTGTAATCTTAAAACGTCCATTCAGTTTTGAGACATAGGTTCTCCGTTCAAGAGTTGAAATGGTTGCAGCATAGGTACTTGGCCTGCCTATACCTTCCTCTTCCAACATCTTGATGAGTGAGGCGTCTGTGAATCTTGGAAGAGGTTGCGTAAAATGCTGTTTTGGGTCTACTCCAAGGCAGCCCAGAACGTCTTTTTCCTTGAGGCTTGGCAAAGTAGCCTGATCTCCATCATTGGAAGATTCGTCACTGTCCTCCATATAAAGCACCCGAAAGCCTGGAAATTTAAGCACGCTGCCAGAAGTCGTAAATAGATACACCTCTCCTGATGGAGCGCTTGCGCTTATATCCAGTGACGTGGAATCCAGCAAGGCATCTGACATCTGACTGGCAACCATGCGCTTCCATATAAGATCGTACAGCTTGAACTGTTCCGCTGACAGATACTGTTTAAGTTTCCCCGGAGTTCGCTCCACGTCAGTGGGGCGAATAGCCTCGTGGGCTTCCTGAGCTCCCTTGCTCTTGGAGGGGAAGATCCTTGGCGATTTAGGGGCATAATCATCACCGTAGCTCATACGAATAAAATTTATGGTCTCTTGAATGGCCTGAGATGATACTGTTGTGGAGTCTGTACGCATGTACGTTATCAAACCTACTGGATCATTATCGCCTAGCGGAAGCCCTTCGTAGAGCTTCTGGGCAACCGACATGGTTCTCCATGCAGCAAAATTAAGCTTGCGCCATGACTCTTGCTGAAGGGAACTGGTGATGAATGGAGCTGCCGGACGCTGTTTAATCTCGCGTTTCTTTACCTTAGTGACCTTGTAGATAGACCCATTCAGATCGGTCACAATGGCGGCGGCCTCAGATTCCACCGATATGTCCAGCTTCTTTTTTTCTCCATGCAACGAGTGCAGGTTGGCACTGAAGCGGGTATCAACTTCTGAAGCCTTCTCTAGTTCTACTGCAATGCTCCAATACTCCTTAGGCACAAATGCCTCTATCTTTTTTTCTCTATCAGCGACAAACTTCAAGGCCACAGACTGGACTCTACCCGCTGAGAGCTGCCTTATTCTTGCATAGTAGTGCGCTACCTTACTCCATAGCACCTCACTTATTCCGAATCCCACAAGTTGATCCATAATGCGACGCGCCTGTTGAGCATTCACCAGATTTACATCGATGTCTCTTGGCTGCTGAAAAGCCTCGTTGATGGCCTTCTCAGTTATCTCATGGAATACCACACGCTTAAGATTCTTCTTAGCAAGCCCAGCCACCTCTACAATGTGCCATGCAATGGCCTCACCTTCCCTATCAGGGTCGCTGGCCAAGTATACGGTTGTGGCACCAGCGGAGTTCTTTTTAATATCCTTGATTATCTTCTCTTTATCTTTAGACACTTTATAGGAGGGCTCAAAATCATTATCCACGTCTACCTTGTCTAGCTCACGCACATGGCCAACGGAGGCCACAACCACGTAGTCGCTACCAAGATATCTGCCAACTGTCCGAGCCTTGGCAGGGGATTCAACAATAACAAGATTCTTTGCCATATATATTCACCTTTGGGAAATTAAGTGTTTCGCCCGAGCTTATCGCGTCCTTATATAATTCAGACAGTCAACCTGTAGCACAAACCCTTTTATTTCCATAATAGCCAGAGAACTTCTGCGCAATAACATTGACAATTCAGAAGGCATTTGTATATCGACTATAACCACTCTAGCATATCACAGCCATATAACAGAATGAATTGCTTGACCACATCTACAGTTAATGGTACTGTGTCTCTGTTCCCATAGCTAAATTTTACAAAATATTCATCAATGACTGAGACAGTGTCTCATGCAACTTTCCATAAAAGCACAGCCGGATCTCCTTGCAACCCTAGAAGACCGCGGGTACCGCGTCACACAACCCAGACGCGAGATCATTGACATGTTGGGAGAGAAACAAGAGGGATTTAGTGCCAGAGAGATATGCACTGATCTTCCTGGAGTGGGACGAGCCACGGTCTACAGGTCAATCAAGCTCCTGCTAGAGGCCGGAGTTATCTGCAAGCTTATATTGCCCAACGGCGAGCAAAAATATAGCCTGGCCCGTGGCGAGCACCACCACCATACTATCTGCGTAATGTGTGGGACCGTCGGAGAATTCAGGGACTCCACTGTTGAACGGGCACTGAAAACCATAGGAGCAGATATCCCGGGAAAGATCGTAGGCCACCGCATGGAATTCTACATCACTTGCCAGGATTGCCTGGATACTTCCAAGAAGTAGACTGCGTGCAAGACATGATATTACCTGTGAAGCCAATGATAGATAAATCTACGTCATTAATGATACGTAATATCAAGTACGCTAAGCATAGCTTAGCCATATCGCTGCTCATGGCTTCCATAGTAATCATATCGGTTGCCTGTAACACTGAAAGTAGCGATAACACCGGTACGTTGGTTGTCACAACGATATACCCCCTTGAATATTTTGCACAGCGGATTGGAGGGGACAAGGTCTCCGTGACGAATCTACTCAAACCGGGAGTAGAGGCACACTCCTTTGAACCAACACCCGATGATATACGAAAACTGGATGCTGCAGACGTGATCATATACAATGGTTCTGGCTTAGAGCCTTGGGTGGGGCGCGCCCTATTGGCCATGGGAAATGATAGCAATCAACGCCTCATCATTGAAACCAGCTCTGAATTGACGAATGAAAACGACTACACAGAAATAGACCCCCACATTTGGCTGGATCCGCTAAAGGCAATCGAGCAGGTGAAGCTCATAAGAGATAGTCTAATCAGCGCCAATCTTGAGGGAGAAGACACCTACACCGCCAACGCCGAAAATCTGCTGACGGAAATCCTGTCTTTACACCAGGCATATAGCAACGGGCTAGTTAAATGTGCAACTACCCAGTTCGTTACATCCCACGCGGCATTTGGGCACCTAGCAAAACGTTATGGTCTTGAACAGATACCAATCTCGGGCCTGTCCCAAGAGGTGGAGCCCGGCCCGGCAGACCTCGCACGTATTATAGACACGGCCCTGAAAATTGGGGTGCACTATGTGATGGTGGAGCCAATCATCAGTACCTCGTACGCTGAGACAATGGCCTGGGAAATAAACGCCAAACTACTGCCTCTACACCCTCTTGAGAGTCTGACATCAGAGGAGTCTGATAGGGGTGAGGACTATTTTTCCATCATGGAGACCAATATGGAAAACCTCAAGCTGGCTCTAGAGTGTACAGCATGAGCAATGAAACCAATCAAGTAAAACCTCCGAACTCCGTGTTGGAATTCGACCACGCTTGGTTTGCCTACGATGGAGAGCCGGTGATAGAGGACGTAACTTTCGCCCTTGAAAAGGGTCAATTTGCAGCCATTCTAGGTCCAAACGGAGGAGGCAAAACCACAATGCTGAGACTTGCTCTCGGCCTGGCCAAGCCCAGCCGTGGCAGCGTTTCCCTCTTCGGAGAGCCTCCTGCTAAGTTTCGTGCCTGGGGACGCGTTGGCTACGTGCCACAGGCCACCGAAGGCGTACAAACCAGGTTCCCAGCCACAGCTGAGGAAATCGTAGCCCAGGGCTTATACAGGGGTTTCGACCCCCTCGCCGTTTGGCGTTCCAGCGGCCATCCTTCAGTAATGCAAGCCATGGAAACCGTAGATATCGCCGACCTTCGGGGCCGTCGAATTACATCTCTCTCTGTGGGCCAACAGCAGCGCGTTCTGATCGCCCGGGCCTTAGTCAGGGATCCGGAACTATTGATGTTAGATGAGCCACTTGCAGGCATAGATGCCGCCGGCCAAGAGCAGTTCCACACTCTATTGCGTCGTTTAAACAGCGAAATGCACATGACAATCCTACTGGTCTCACACGACATAGGCGCCGTGATGCGAGAGGCTACATCAGTGGCCTGCATCAACAAGAGCATTGTATTTCACGGGCCTACCCACACGTTAACTCAACCTGAGCTGGCCGAGCTTTATGGATTCCCTGTAGACGTCCTTGTACACGATGCGCTACACGAGCACCGCTAAATACATGCCATCAATATTCGAATACGAATTCATGGTCAGAGCTATCATCGGCGGAGCGATGGTAGGAGCACTAGCACCTGTCCTTGGAATGTTCCTTGTCCTGCGCCGCTTTGCACTCATCGCAGACACTCTCTCTCACGTGGCTTTCATGGGTGTAGCCATAGGTCTCATCACCAAGATTTCCCCACCATTAGTCGCACTTGGAACCACATCAATCGCTGCGATTGCAATAGATCAACTCCGGGCGCGCCGCATGATGCCAAGTGACGCTGCACTAGCCGTATTCCTGTATGCGGCACTGGCCATCGCAGTTGTAGTAATCAGCCTGGCAGGGGGATTCAACGTAGACATGTTCAGCTATCTATTCGGTAGCGTCCTAACCATCAACACCACTGACCTATGGTTAGTAGCAGGCCTGATGGTTGTGGTCATCGGCTTCGTAGGGATGTTTTTCTCGGAACTTGCACAAAGTTCATTCGACGGCGACCTTGCCCGTACCAGCGGCGTTCCTGTGGGATTGGTCAACCTCATTCTAGCCGTGCTAACAGGTGCGACCATAACCCTATCAATGCGCATAGTGGGTGTCCTGCTGGTAGGAGCGTTGATAGTCATACCTGTGATAGCAAGTTTGAGATTGGCAACAGGGCTACGTACCGCCGTCATTCTCGCAATGGCCTTCGGTATCTTCAGCTCCCTGACGGGATTGACCATAGCCTATTACGCCAATGTAGCCGCAGGTGGAGCGGTAGTACTAACCGCTGTTGGGCTGCTGGTACTGGTCGAGATCGGAATGGCGTTAAGGGAACAGTTTAAACACGGCAAATGGCATAATACTGACACTCCTACATAAACAGAGCAAAAGCAGCTTATTGCGAGGTACAGAGCATACCCTGGTTTAGTCTGTTCCTTAACAGCAGCGATAGTAACACTTGAGTAGATTAATGGTACTGGCGCTTATCTGGCAAACGGATAAAGACCTAGAGTCGGCGCGTACATGGGAGTGCGCAAAACTACTGGGCCTAACTTAAACAATTTGACGTTTCTTAAGGAAAGGTCAAATTCACCACAAGTACCTGAAACGCAGATCCTCTGTAGATAGACGTTTCCGCTGCCTGTAGCTCACCATAATGGAAGCTGATCGTCTTTCCATCCAACGCCCAGTCGTTAGGAGCAATAATGATGGGCGAATAGCTTCCGTTAAATACCTTAGAAGGTCTGGACCGCCACCATTCCACCCTCGCCTCAATAAATGTCCCATTAATAGCTGGTTGTCCTCCAACTGTAATATTGCCTGAAAACTGGCTGAAAAGTAACGGGCGTCCACCTAAAGGCGTTGCGATAGGCGTAGGAGTTGGGGTCATTGTAGGAGTGGGGGTTATTGTAGGAGTGGGGGTTATTGTAGGAGTGGGGGTTATTGTCGCCGTAGGCCTTGGAGTTCTCGTTGGTGTGACTGTAGCCGTAGCGATAGGTATCGGCACAATCGTTGGAGCTTGAGTAGGACTAGGTACAAGAGTGGCTGTCGGAAACGGCGCAACAGCAGGTGCTGGTGAACATGCAAGCATCATCAGCATTACCAATAACATCAAACTTATGTAAAATTTCATCATTACCACAGAGATAAAATAGCGCGTATAAGATACCATCTTCTCATAACGCTAGCAAGTAACCCCCAATCCACACCTGTAAGAACATGTCTTTATCACAATATCATGAGCATCTATATTTAGTGTTCCTGGGTAAAATCGCGTTATACTACTGCAATAAAGAAAACTAGAGTCTCTAAGGAGGGGTACTATTACAGACAACGATGAGCTTAACAAGGTACGGAAAGAATATTCCGCAGCGATAGCTGACTACCAGACAGTGACTGATACACTGAAGCAATTCGATAGAGACCTATTTGATGGACCAGTGCCGGAATTCCATATAATCGTCCAGGAAGGACAGGAGCTTAAGGCAATGGAAGAAGCTGCATATAGGCGTATGAGCAGAGCACGTGAGAAGTACGGTCAATTACCACGCTAAGGCAAAGACTAGCTTTGGAGCAAGCGCATCGCCAAATCCATGCCATAAGAACCCCACACTAACCGCTCATCATCACACTCTTGCTTCTGCCATCCATATATCGGCATAGCAATGATTGACAAGTAGAACCATCATAAGCATGCGAGGAAAACATCGATCTCATAATCTTCTGTGTTTTTTGCAAAATCTGATATCCTCAGTTACAATAAACTGAAACCTTGAGGAACCATTGATGGAGTCGCCAGTTTGGAAAACACGGTCGTCATATACACCCATCCGGAATGCAGCTTCTCCTCTGCTGCCAGGGAAGATTTATGGGTACGCAACATCTCCTTCCGAGAAGTTGACCTCAGCATAACCCCTGAGGCATGGGGAGAAGTGGAGCTACTGACTGGTGGAGACCGAATAACTCCGGTAATTGTGGAAGGTGAGTTGGTGACAGTAGGATTCAATGGCGAGGGTTGAGCGTTCTGAACGGAGGCGGTCAGCCTCCAATATAAAGAGGAATATTAACAACAATCTTTGCACACGCATCTCACGCTTCTGAAAATCCCAATGACGGGATTTAGTGTTTCGTCCCAAAACGGCCCGGTGGTGTAGTCTGGTTTAACACGCCGCCCTGTCAAGGCGGAGAGCAGGAGTTCAAATCTCCTCCGGGTCGCCACTATCAGGATACATAAAGGACCAGGAAGTATTTCCTGGTCCTTTATCTTTGCTGGGTGGTCTTGTTATCTATAGATACAGAAACACGTTTAGACAAGTCAACTAGCATCTATGTGCTTTATTTTCGCGGCAGTATCTAGTATTCCGGATAATACAGACACATAGTATCCAGGCTTTAATTTACCAAGGCAATGAGGGGCAAGATGCCAATATCACACGAATTCATTGCCAAAACCAGCGGCAAACATCCATGGCTAATACTTCTAGTTTGGCTGTTAGGCTTGGCTGGATCAGGATATTCTCGAGCTTAGATAAGTGTAAGTGATCCGTCGGCTGGTAGTGCGAATGGCACTGGAACTTCTTTATCGGTGGATACCGCGTATGTTCACCCACGGTATCCTTATAATATGGTTTAATTGGGAGATGTTGTAATGGTATACCAGTAAACCTACATTGGCAGTATTGGCCCTGATGCAATACTGGACTAGCCTGTGGAATCAGTACCCGGGAGCACCTGAAGTATTTATCTCAGTATTTCAGGTGAGCTGATAGACAAGTCCTTCCGTGGCAATTGTCGTCGCCGTAGTAAACGGAACTGATTGTAATGTATATTCCTGCCGAAATTAGCAGCATTGGGATATAGAGAGTTGGAGTATTTGTGAGTGCACACGCTAATGTTCCAAGTCACAATAAAAATTATGGAAACCGCGTTGCACAAGTCCTATGTACTGTAAATCAGCGCTAAATGTCCAAGGGTCGCCAGATTATTATCTGACGACCCTTGATTATTTCTGAGCACCCCAATTACGACTGCTCAGGGATTACCTAGTTTGGAAAACCAGAATTACCAGCCACCGCGCCCACCACCACCACCAAAGCCACCGCCGCCGCCGCCGCTGCGACCGCCGCCGCCATATCCACCGCCACCGCCACCACCACCATATCCGCCGCCGCCACCACTGCGACCGCCGCCGCCATATCCACCGCCACCAGACCCACGCTCCTGACGAGCTCGCGCCTCGTTGACTGTTAGAGTACGACCGCCCATTTCCTTGCTGTTTACAGCTGCAATACCAGCATTGGCTTCCTCAGCTTTTGGCATTTCCACAAATGCAAATCCCCGAGATCTACCAGTTTCCCTGTCACGCACAACAGAGACTTCCTGCACTTCGCCGTGGAGCTCAAAAGCTTCACGCAATTCCTGTTCAGTTGTCTCGTATCCAAGATTCCCTACGTATATCCTCAAACTATCTCCTATAATTAGACTGATCTCCACACAGTTGCATGTTAATCAGTCTGGTCAGGTGAGGGGTATTACCCCCCACCTTCCAAATTCTAATATAACTTCTTACCAGCCAGATGTTCGTGCAGCTGGACGCCTTTGACTAAAGCAATCGCTGCAATAGACCGGTCGATCGCCACGCGGAACGAACGGTACTGTGGTTTCCTTGCCACACTCAGCACATACTACTGGGTGAGCCTCACGCGGGCCTTGGTCATATCCACCATTCCGCTCGCTACGTCGCATCTGACGGCAAGAGGCACAGCGCTTTGGTTCGTTTGTAAACCCTTTCATCGCATGAAACGATTGATCGTCAGCAGTGAATGTGAACGACTGTCCACAATCCTGACATGGCAGGGTTTTGTCTGTGTATTCCATCATAGTGATCTCCTTTCTCCTAATTAGTTGGCTAGAGACTGGTCACCGATACCGAGGATGTCAAGACAAGACGTTCCGGTGGGCGCCAAGGACACCATTTAGGAGCCGAGGAGGGCACAGGGGACGCGATGATGAATCTGGGTCTGGGACTCAAAACAATGCCACCGAGATATATTATACCACAAGATGCAAATAATCACACTAATACACACAATCACCATATCTGAGCCTAGTATCCAAGCATGTGTGGTTAATCTACAAGCAACTATATAGGCCTAACTCCCCAAATGGCCGACCCCAGCCTAATCATGGTTGCGCCTTCTTCAACAGCAACCTCAAAATCATCTGTCATACCCATTGAAAGCCCCAGTGTAGCCTCACGATAATGCTCAAGCTGGCACACCCCGTCACGCAGATCCCTGAGCATCCTGAAGTATGGTCTCACTGCCTCAATATCCTCAATATGTGGAGGAACAGCCATAAGTCCAGCAAGTTCAAGGTTCCCACACGTAGCTACAAACTCAGCCATCTCCGTAACCTGGTTCGCCCTTACACCTTCTTTAGTTAATTCAGCACCTAGATTTACCTGAATGTAAATTGCTACGCGTTTATTCAATGCACCAGCAATGCTATCAACCCTAGAGGCCAGGCGAACGCTGTCAACCGACTGAATAACGTCGAACATCGCAACAGCAGATCTCACCTTATTGGTCTGAAGATGCCCTATTAAATGGAGGTTGACCAGTTTATCCGGCCTCGCAAACCCCTTGAACTTGGCCTCAGCCTCCTGTATCCAATTCTCACCCACATGACCAATCCCTAAATCTATGGCCTGTATAATCCTTTCCAGCCCCACCTGCTTACACGCACCAAGCACCGTGACTAGGCTCGCGTCGCGCCCAGATCTATTCGCAGCTATGGCAATTTTTTCGTAAATCACATCTATACGACTGCGCATATCTTCGTGTGTCATAGTTGCCAACCAGTCACCAGAAATTTTACTCGATTACACATATATGACCTCAAACTCTATGGTATAAGAAGAAGCTTCCCAGTTGTCAAACGCCCCTCAAGTTGACGGTGTGCCTCAGCGGCATCACTCAACGAGAACTTACCATGGATGCGAATGTCAAGCTTGCCGGATTGGACCCATCCCAGTACATCACCTGCCCGTTGAAGCAACTCTTCACGCGTAGACGTGTACACTCCCAATGATGGACGAGTCAAAAATAGCGATTTCCTAGCAAGAATAGACGGTGAGATGTCAGGTGCTGGACCGCTGGCCTGACCGTACAAGGCCATACAGCCACGTGGCGCAAGTGACGCAATGCTCTTATCGAACGTCGTAAGACCAACAGCATCGTATACAACCTGCACGCCATCTCCACCTGAAATTTTATCAACCTCTTCTGCAAAGTCCTGTTCAGAGTAATTAATAACGTAGTCGGCACCTGCAGCGGCTGCCAGCTTTGCCTTCTCATCTGTGGAGACGGTTGCAATCACCCGAGCGCCCAGAGACTTTGCCATCTGAGTCAGCAGCAGACCGACACCTCCCGCGGCCGCGTGTACAAGGCAGGTATCTCCAGGCTTCAGGGGATATGTGGAGTAACAGAGGTAGTGAGCAGTCATACCCTGAAGCATCACGGCTGCAGCCGAATCAGCACCCAAGCCTTCCGGCAGCTTCACCAATCGCCACGATGGTACAACCACCTTCTCCGCATACGACGCCCCGGCTCCCGTGTAAGCCACCAAGTCGCCAATCTGAACCTCTGTGACACCTTCTCCGACCTGAGCAACCACACCTGCCCCCTCACCTCCCAGGATAGCTGGAAGAGATGGAGCAATCAGGCCAGATCTGACATAAACATCCATATAATTAACACCAGAAGCCTTAATATCCACCAGCGCCTGTCCAGGCCCGGGGCTGGGGTCCGCAACATCGGTATACTTGAGAACCTCCGGACCACCGACCTGTGTAATCTGTATTGCCTTCATTTTATCCCGCCTTTCTCATCTGCATTGAGCGATCGTTAGATCATCATGATTTTTTGGCAGTAGATTATTCCCTCATCACCGACTCCACAACCTCGAGAGCCGCGTCTATGTCGGATTCATCTATGCCGTAGTGGGTCACCATCCTCACTTTGGGCCCGTATGGGTGATGACCCTGTACACCACGCTCTTCAATGCGGTGCAAGAAGCCGAGAGCATCCCCGTCGGCCATTTCAAACATAACAATATTGGTCTTAACCATGGCAGGATCCAGGATGATGCCTGGAATACTACTCAGTCCTTCCGCCAAACGCCGAGCGTTATGGTGGTCATCTGCAAGCCGTTCCACCATCTCCTCCAGAGCCACAAGAGCCGCCGCCGCAAGGACCCCAACCTGACGCATTCCTCCTCCAAGGCTATTGCGAACACGACGCGCCCCCTGAACAAAATCATTGGTCCCACAGATGATTGAGCCTGCAGGACAACCAAGTCCCTTAGAGAAGCAGAACATCAGCGAATCCACAGATCGCACCAACTCCCTGGGAGGTATTCCCAGGCTCACCGCTGCATTGAACATGCGGGCTCCATCTAGGTGTACAGAGGCATCCCACTTGTGTGCAATCCCTGCAATTATGTCAGTGTATTCGGGAGTAAGGACAGCGCCGCTGCACCTGTTATGAGTATTTTCAAGGCACACCAAAGCGGTACTGGGAAATCTTGGTGACAAGGGACGAATGGCCGCTTCCACCATATCTGGGTCAAGAGTGCCATTCTCGTCATTTGGTAACTGACGGTACGCCACTCCTCCAAAGGCAGATGCACCACCATACTCGTAGAGGTAGACGTGGGACTGGTCACCCACAATAATCTCATCTCCACGCTGACAATGGCTCAACACAGAGGCCAGATTGGCCATTGTGCCACTCGGCACAAAGATGGCAGCTTCCTTGCCAAGCATCTCTGCCACAACCTCCTGCAAACGGTTCACCGTCGGATCGTCGCCCCAGCCGTCATCGCCTACATCAGCGTTAGCCATAGCCTGACGCATAGCCGGTGTAGGATGTGTAACAGTGTCGCTGCGCATGTCAATCTGACTCATAACCACCTCCTCTAAAGAGATCCATTTTAACAGCATACCTTTCCATGTGCCAGGCAATCCAACGTACCATCCTGTGTGCGACCGGCACGAACTGGCATGGTAAATACCGTAACTGATATACTACCGGCAATAAGCTGGTACCAGCGCCCTACACGCGGCGCCCGTGAGTGGCTACTGCACTTTCGCCTGAGCGCCCGTACAAAGAGAATCCTCATTCACAATCGGCCCAGAATCAGGGCCACGGACTTGGATTAAACGTGTGAACAATAAAAGAGAACGCGCACTTTATTTAATAGGTATTCCGGCAGGCCACGGCGCAGTCGACGCAGGAACCGCCGCGCTCTGGATAATTGCGCCAGCCATCGCCGTAGGAATGGGGCTCAGCTCAACCCAAGTGGGGCTTATATTCACAGTAATCGCTGTCTCCGCAGGAATCTCCCACATCCCCGCCAGTCTAGTTGGGGAGACACGGTTCCGTGGAGTTTTTCTGCTCAGTACCTTCTGGTGGGTGGCAGGGGCATATCTAGCGGCTTCCCTGGCGCCGGGCTATTTGGCACTGCTAGTCTTCGTTGCACTAGCATCATCGGGAGCCGCGTCGTGGCATCCGGTTGCCATGGGCACACTGGTAGAACATATGCCGGGACGGCGCGGTGTCGCTCTGGCAGTTCACTTTGTCGGTGGATCAATCATGGAGGTACTGGCACCAATTGTCGCAGGGCTGCTTCTCGTCGTTATGGACTGGCGCAGTGTAGTTCAAATCATGGTAATACCGGCTCTGATTATGGGCGTACTCTTCCTACGCCTACACCGCTGGATACGCCCGCCAACAATGGGTTCCGTGTCGCTGAAAGACCTGAGGACCCAGGTCAGGTTGGTCTGGAAACCAGCCAGCATGGCGGGCCTGGGTATCCTGGGACTTCACAGTATGGCGATGGTAGCCCTGTGGAGCATGACCCCATTATACCTGATTGAAGAGCGTGGACTCTCATCCGGCATGACTGGAGTGCTATTCTCAGTCATGGTCCTTTCTGGGAGCCTGGGCGCTGTGCTTCTTGGTCGTCTATCGGACAAGCGAAACCGCAAGATTATGACAGTAGCAATCCTTGTGGTTGGTGCGACCTCACCTATTCTAATACTGTTGGCCCCAACACTTCCGGTGCTCATAGCTGCCCTAATGCTGGCTGGATTGATAATTATGGGCCTATTACCAACCCTTATAGCGACTGTCTTAAGCATCGTTGGTGGGCGTCAGATGGTAATGATTGGCCTCATCATGGGTACGGGCGAGGTGGTAGGTGCTCTGGGGGCATTGCTGGCAGGAGCAGCCGGAGAGACAGACCTACGTCTGTCTCTCCTAGTGGTATCTATCATAGAAATCAGCTGCGCATTCCTCGCATCCGTCCACCCATTCACACCAGTCATGACAGATAACACGGCTGCCGAAGCCCCGTAACGCTCAGCCCTAAAAGGAACATTACTGACAAAATACCGCACACTACTTACATGTTATGGTCTGTGAATTTCTCCTGATCTGGGTCCTGCAACCCAGCCTCTTTGAATTCCTGACTGTAGCGCTGATAATCTGCCGAAGTTTTCTCCATACGCTGTAAATGATGCTCCATGACAGTGCTCCGCACCTCCGCAGGAACACCAACAACAAGGGAATTCTGAGGGATTTCCACACGCTCAAGTACCACTGCTCCAGAGGCGATTAATGAGTGGTGTCGAATATTGGAGTACCCATTGATCGTGGCTCCGTTACCAATCAGGCAATGATCTTCCACGGTAGTAGCATGACACATAACGCTATGTCCTACGGTCACGTAATCCCCATAAGTACAGTTTTCGTCAGCATGGATAACGCTATTGTCCTGAATGTTTACGAATTTGCCTATTTTTATCTTATATCTATTGGCTCGTATGATCGTTCCTGGCCAGATGCTTGAACCCTCCCCTATCTCCACATCGCCAACAACATAGGCTGCTTCACTGACAAAAGCCGTTGGATGAATCCTTGGGGTTTTATCTCCAAAGCTTCGTATCACTGTGCCCTCCTTGTTAATTCACTACTCATCTTAATGCTCTGCCCAAGTTCACATACGTAGATACACAAAAATTATCACATCCCTAAAGTTGCTCTTGATCTGTAGCCGGCTGTTCCTGGTAGTAATCCGCAATCTGTCTGAGCTCAGCAGGAACAATATCGTCCCAATCTATACTTTGAGCCGTTTGCCTCAACATTCCCACCATCAGAACGATTTCCTGAGTTAACTTACCGCTTTCGCTATCTAAAGCAGTTTCAAACCACACCACTGTTACCCTCTGTGCGCGGTCATCTGCAAACAAACCCTCCAGTACAACCATGATGTAACCATGTAAAGTCCCAATATCAGCGCTGTTCTGTAAATCTATCCCATTCGACACCATACCAACAATTGGGTCTTGAACGGAGTCGCCAAACTGTGTGCCAAGATACTGGACCTGACCAGCTCCTCCGTATTCTCTCAGGGAAGCATTCACACTGCTACCTATCCATTGCTGGTAAACCTGGTCTTCAAGAACGGCAGTAGTATCACTGGAGTCGCCATCGCCGTCCAATAAGCCCAGCAGTGGCAACAAAGTAGCCCCTATAAAGGCCAAGAACATGAGAGCCCCGCCGATCTTCAGAATCGATATACCAGATTTCCTCGGCGATGAATGCAGATCCTCCAAATCTTCTATATCCCGAGGATCAGGATATTCCCAATCCTCATACTCATCGCCAGGATCCGAACGTTTATTTAGCATAGTAAGGTTTTTCTATTAAACAATGTGTGGGCACAATAAAAAGGCCTTTACTAGTGCCCCAATGCCTTTAAAATCTCGATAAAAATTCCAGCCTGTAGATTCACTTAAATAGAATCCATACACACGACAAGTTTGGGTGATTTTGGTCGGGGTGATCGGATTCGAACCGACGGCCTCTACGCCCCGAACGTAGCGCGCTACCAACTGCGCTACACCCCGACGTTCCATATTATACTCCGCCTTCTTCTATAACTTCCACCACTGATGAATCAGATGCAGTATTCTTTGCAAGCTCTTTTCCCTCCAGCATTGATATATCAGCCCCATACATGTCCCTCAGAACGTACATAAAGGCCATCAACCCTGGACTGTAGTACTGCGCTCGCCGAACCATCACTGAGGTAGGAAGCGACACCAAATGTCCTTCCTTCAAGGGTATGAGGCACAGACTGCCACGCTCCAACTCATGCTTCACGCTGCTGCGTGGCAGAAAGGATATCCCCATACCAAGCTCAACTAAGTGTTTGGTCGCCTCTATGCTGTCTAGGGTCATCTCAACTCTTGGTAATATGCCAGCTTCTCTGCACACTTGACCAATAAGCACAAAGTAGGAGGAGTCCCTATCATATAGAATCAAGGGCTCGCGAGCGACTTCGTAAATGCTCGCCTCGCCTCTCATAACAAATGGATGCTGCGGACTGGTGGCCAAACAAATATCTTCGTCGTAGATATGGATTGTCACCACGTCCGGATGAGTCAGCATACGCGACATCCCAACATGCACTTCTTCATCAGCTACCATCTGAAGCACATTGGATGAGCGTCCTATATTTATCTGCACCTTAATATTTGGATACTCTTGGCGAAACCTCTCCAGAATGGAAGGAAGTGTATATGTGCCTATTGCCCGTGCCGAGGCAATGTGCAGCACGCCTCCGAAGGCATCCCGCTTGGTGTCTATAACATCGCGCCCCTGGCGCAGGGTCTCGATAGCGCGTTCAATATATGGAAGAAAAGCCTTGCCCATCTCCGTCAAACGCACGCCACGACCCATCCTATGAAACAGATGAACCCCCAACTCCTGCTCCAATGCATGCACTCTGGCACTCAGAGAGGGCTGCGATAAAAACAGTGACTCCGCAGCTCTGCGAAAACTCCCCCGCTCCGCAGCCGCCAAAAAGGCTTCCAGTTGTGCCAGTTCCATTAGATTCCCTCCTGAGCATGAAGACACCATGCCCATTTAATCTCCATACACTACATCAAACATTAATCCTACAAGTTATAGCTTAGTGATAGCTTTAGGCTATCACTGCAATAGAAAAGACCGTCGTTGCATTATAGCTCACATACGATATACTCATATATCGAATGTATCTAATGATTCATACACTTTTTTTCATAGATAGATGTACGTGGATAAAACTAGCTAACGAGAGATGAGAGAGAGGATATCTAACATGAGTAACAACGACTCGGATACTGCCAAACAGGTAGCGGATCTCAAACAACGCTGGGCCACAGACCCGCGCTGGAAGGACGTCAAGCGTGACTATACCGCAGAAGACGTAGTAAAGTTGCGCGGCAGCGTAATGATCGAGAACACATTGGCAAAGCGTGGCGCAGAGCGCCTGTGGCGTCAACTGAATGAAGAAGGCTACATAAGAACCTTCGGAGCATTGACAGGAGCACAGGCAGTCAACATGGTCAAGGCTGGCCTACAGGCTCTCTATCTAAGTGGATGGCAGGTCGCTGCAGATGCCAACCTCTCATCACAGACCTTCCCTGACCAGAGCCTGTACCCTTCCAATAGCGTCCCTGCAGTGGTCAAGAGGCTCAATAACGCCCTCATGCGCGCCGATCAACTCCAGACCCTTGATGGAGGGACAGACATAGACTGGTTCGCTCCAATCGTGGCAGACGCTGAAGCTGGCTTCGGAGGAGCCATCCACGCCTTTGAGTTAATGAGAGGCATGATAGAAGCCGGAGCAGCGGGCGTTCACTATGAAGACCAACTTGCTGCGGCCAAAAAGTGTGGACACATGGGCGGCAAGGTACTAATCCCAACCAACATGTTCATCCATACTTTAAACGCGGCAAGGCTAGCAGCGGACGTCCTTGATGTGCCAACCATACTGTGCGCTAGGACAGATGCACGTGGAGCCACCTTGCTCACCAGCGACATTGATGACAGGGACAAGGAGTTCACCACCGGAGAACGAACCCCAGAAGGCTACTACGTAGTAAGAGACGGATTTGATGCCGCAGTAGCCAGAGGACTAGCGTACGCTCCATATGCAGACATGCTGTGGTGTGAAACTTCAGACCCGGACTTGGACGAAGCCATTGCTTACGCCGAAGCAATCCACGCTCAGTATCCCAACCTTATACTGGCATACAACTGCTCGCCTTCATTCAACTGGAAGGGCGCTCTGGATGACAAGACCATAGCCAAATTCCAGGACGAACTGGGCAAGGCAGGCTACAAGTTCCAATTCATAACACTTGCTGGCTGGCACATGGTCAACCTGAACGCCTTTGAGTTGGCTCATGAGTACCGGACAGAAGGCATGTCTGCTTATGTGAAGCTACAGGAGCAGGAATTTGCTAGAGAAAAGGACGGCTACACTGCTTCCAAGCATCAGACAGAGGTTGGCGCAGGCTACTACGACGCAGTTCTGCTTAGCATCAGCCCTGACCTTGCCGCCACCGCTGCCTTGACCGGCTCAACAGAGTCGGCCCAGTTCAGCTAGGCCATCGCAAATAGGCAACTCTCTATATAAGCAAAAAGGAGGAGTCAGGCAAATTGCCTGACTCCTCCTTTTTTGCATAACAAAAAAGGAGATTACTGTGCCCCAAAACAAACAGATTTCAGAGGATGAACTCTATGAAATCGAAGCTCTAATACTAGCCTTCTATAGCCACGGTTGCGACACAAACCTGAACATGAAGGCTCTCGCCGTCTCTTCACAGTCGCAGATGAGACATAGCATTACCAAGCTCCAATAAACCAAGTAGTGATAACATCTAAAGAGCTACCTCACCCAGTCCTCCACGCATAAATCATCTTGACAACCATATACTCATTTCCTATACTGATTAACAGTATTAGCACTCTACAAGCCAGCCTGCTAATGCTTCACTAGTTAATAGAAACATACTAAAAGGAGGAAATAATGAACCGAACATATCAACCATATGGAGACCGAGTTCTAATTAAACCCGCCGATCGAGAAGCAGTATCCGCTGGAGGAATCCTTCTTCCCGACACAGTTCAGGAAAAGCCTCAGGAGGGCAAAGTAGTGGCCGTAGGACCTGGACGTACTGCCGACGACGGAAAGCGCATAGCAATGGAATCCAAGGTTGGCGACCTTGTGGTCTATTCCAAGTACGCAGGAAGCGAAGTTAAAGAAGAGGGCGAGGATTATCTGCTTCTTAGGGAAAATGATATCCTTGCAAAGATATCTTAATCATAGCTTGTTGAAGTTGAGAAGGAAGGAATAACATGGCAAAACAAATTATTTACTCTGAGGACGCTCGGAAAGCCCTTAAGGCAGGGGCAGACAAACTGGCAGATACCGTAAAGGTAACTCTAGGGCCACGTGGTCGAAGCGTCATTCTGGACAAGTCCTTCGGCGCTCCCCTAGTTTGTAGCGACGGTGTAACAATCGCCAAGGAGATTGTCCTTGAGGACCCGTACGAGAACATGGGTGCACAGCTCATCAAAGAGGCATCAAGCAAGACAAATGACGTGGCAGGAGACGGCACAACCACCGCTACGGTGATGGCTCAAGCCATAATCAACGAAGGGTTCAAGAACGTCACAGCCGGAGCCGATCCAATGGGAATCAAGCGTGGAATCGACAAGGCCGTGGCAGCAATAACAATTGAGATAAAGAAAATGGCCATCCCTGTCGAGGGCAAAGAGCAGATTGCCCAAGTTGCTGCTCTTTCAGCCCATGAAGATTCAATAGGCGAATTGATTGCCGAGGTAATGGAAAAAGTTGGCAAAGACGGGGTCATAACCGTTGAAGAGTCCAGGGGTCTCCAGTACGAAAAGGAGTACGTGGAGGGAATGCAGTTCGATCGTGGTTACATCAGCCCCTACTTCATCAACAACACAGAACGGATGGAGTCTGTAATAGAAGACCCATACATTCTCATTACAGACAAGAAGATATCTGCTGTATCAGATATGCTCCCTGCCCTAGAGAACGCCCTCAAAGTTACAAAGAACATAGTCATCATCGCTGAGGACATAGAGGGAGAAGCACTGGCAACCCTAGTTGTGAACAAGCTGAGAGGCACCCTTACCCCCCTTGCAGTCAAGGCACCCGGATTTGGCGACCGCCGCAAATCCATGCTAGAGGACATGGCCATTCTCACCGGAGCCAGCATAATCAGCGAAGAAACGGGTCGTAAGTTCGACTCCGTAAGCATTGAGGACCTTGGACGAGCTCGCCGTGTGGTATCTAACAAGGAAGAGACCACAATAGTAGGAGGCGCAGGTTCAGACGAGGATCTACAATCCCGCATCAACTCAATCAAGAGTCAGATAGAAGAATCGACCTCAGACTACGACCGAGAGAAGCTTCAAGAGAGAATGGCGAAGCTAGCCGGCGGTGTTGCCATTATCAAAGTGGGAGCAGCCACAGAAATTGAGTTGAAAGAAAAGAAAGCCAGAGTTGAGGACGCCCTATCTGCCACAAGAGCAGCAGTAGAAGAAGGCATTGTACCCGGTGGTGGAGTGGCCATAATACGAGCGCTGGATTCTCTCGGTGACCTTAAACTCACTGGAGATGAGGCAACCGGAGTACGCATTTTGCAGAAAGCCCTTGAGGCTCCAATCAGGCTCATCGCTGAGAACTCCGGCTTTGAAGGATCTGTGATTCTTAACAAGGTACGTGAAGGCAAAGGCGACTATGGCTTCGATGCTGACAAGGAAGTGTACACAAACCTCCTAGAGCACGGCATCATGGACCCAGCCAAGGTAACCAGAGCGGCAGTTGAGAATGGTGCCAGCGTGGCAACCATGATTCTCACCACCGAATCCTTAGTGTGCGATATACCTGAGAAGAACCCAGCAAGCCCTAGCATGCCTCCAATGGACTACTAGGAGAACCTAAAAACACACTATTAGACCACTTCTAAGAAAAGAGAAGGGCCACTCCATAATGGAGTGGCCCTTCTCTTTTCAATATATGGAGCCTAATAAATACCTCAAAGAATTACAAATTATTTCTATTTATATCGTCGCCAGACGACTTGGTGAGTACACTGACAGTGCGGTTTCTGCTCGCCTGATACAAAAGGAAAACCACTCCCCCAAACACCACAATGCTCAGGTAACTTATGGAACGGTCCAACAAAGCCACGGATACAGCCTCGCTTCTAGCGAGGCTAAGAGTCAGAAGACCAATAATACCAGGCTCAACGATTCCCAATCCTCCTGGTGTTATAGGAACTGTAGTCAATATGGCATTAGCAAGGGTTACAAAGAGTATCAAAGAGAAACTCACTGCCACAGAAATATCCAGAGCCTGCATAACAAAATACAGCCGCCCGACCTCAGTAAACCAAGTCAGGAAACTTATAAAAAGCAGAAGAGGTAGATGTCTAAAGCTTCCAAGCGCGCCCTGATGGAACCGATCGTAAGAGGTTCTGATGCGTGCAGGAAGAAACCTGGCCAAACGCATTCCAAACTGCTTCATGACAAACAGCACTGCCACCGACGCGAGCACCAAAAGGGATGCAATCACCAGGAACAGTGCAGTACCCCCCAAGTCACTGACTCCATACAATGCCAGAGCAGCAGCCACAATGAGGATGAATATCATCACAACGTCTAGCACTCGTTCCGCCAGAATCGTCCCAATTGTGCGCGCGAAATTGTATCCCGTAGCGTCTGTAAAAACATAAGCTCTGTAAGCATCTCCCAAACGGAACCAGGTGATAGCATTAGCAAACCATCCAAGAAAGATATATCTGGAACAAGCTAGGACGGATGGCACTTCAACTGAAATTCCATCAGCATCGCTTGCGCTCCTCAACATAATCTGCCAGCGCATACCCCTGAAAATAAATCCAGCGTAGTACGATGCGAATGCAAGCCCATAGAGATAGAGATTGCTGGCCTTAAGCATATCCCAGATAGCTTCCAAGTCTATATCGAAGCTGGTAACCAAGAAGACGAGAAACATCGCCGCCACAACAAATGACACCATGGTCGGGATGGAAAACACCCGTCGCTTCAAAGATATTGACTGACCGTCGTTAGAAGAAGGAGAGTTCATAGCAGAAATTACTGTTCCTCCATTGTAATATTCAGAAAGTTCATAGAGGACGCTTGGCCGGAAGCCCAGGTCTCCGTGGATAACCAGATGGTGATGCCGAGGTCTTTGCCAATACTACAAGCCATCGCTGCTCACCTATCTCCTCCAGATCCACAGTTTCTATCCTTTCCAACGTTCCTCCCAAAAGGGATATGGCACGCTCCGCTCTCTTGAGCTCGTCATTTACTCCTGATTTCTTCTGTGCCACTACAATGCCACCAGGTTTACAAAGCGGAAGCGTAAGCTCAGCAAGTACGCTCATCTCAGCCACGGCACGTGACACCACGACATCGAAGTTTTCCCTCATACGCGGGTCATGGGCGAGAGATTCTGCGCGTTGAGCACGCACTTCTAGCCCTTCAAGCCCCAAAGTGTCCGCCATATGATTCAGAAAGGCCGCTTTCTTACCCACGGATTCCACCAATGTAATTCGAAGGCCGGGGTACAGAATCTTCAATGGCAAACCTGGAAACCCAGCTCCACTGCCTACATCCATTAGCGTACCGTTTTCCGACACGTCTTTAGGAATAACCAGTGACACCGTTAGAGAGTCCAAAAAGTGCTTGGCTTGAACCTCACTGTAGTCAGTTATAGCCGTAAGGTTAATCCTTATATTCCAGTCCGTCAGTTCTTCAAAGTATCGCTGGAATAGAGTTATCTGCTCATCTTTGAGATCGAATCCCAGTCGCTTAATACCACTGAACAGTACATCCACTAACGTCATACTTCCTTGGTCACGTGAGCATCACAAGAATGGCACACACCTGTATGCTCGCATGAGATAAAATCTACCTGCAACCATACTATTCCTAAGCCCAAATAAGCCATATCTGAATTTAGTGATTATACACTTCTGCCTAAAAACAGTTGCCACCTATTCTGTTGGCAATCACAAACCGAAATGAGACTAAAGGTGTACACTGGGCAAGCTAGACTGACCCATCAGATATTTGTCTACTCCGTAGGCAACCTGACGGCCTTCGGCAATGGCCCAAACCACCAATGATGCTCCTCTCGCCGAGTCGCCAGCAGCGAATATGCCTGGTACGCTGGTAGCTCTCTCATCGTCAGTCTTAATGTTGCCACGGCCATCCAACTCCATTGCCAAATCAGCAACCAATCCCTCATGTTCTGCATGTACGAACCCCATTGCCAGAAGCACTAAGTCCACTTTTATAGAGAACTCGCTGCCTGGCACTTCCTTCATCGCAGGTCTCCCAGAGTCATCTGGCGCTCCCCACTCGACCCGTACTGCGTTAAGTTGCTCAACCTTCCCGTTCTTACCAGAGAAACTCTTGGTGAGGAGGTTATAGTCACGTATACCACCTTCTTCATGGGCTGGTGATGTTCGAAGCACCTGAGGCCACTGCGGCCAAGGGTTATTGGACGGTCGTTTATCCGGTGGCTGAGGCAACAACTCCAACTGGTACACAACCTCTGCACCCTGGCGATGTGCCGTTCCAAGACAGTCAGCTCCTGTGTCACCGCCACCTAAGATAATCACACGTTTGCCCTCGGCGATGATAGCATCCGCAGGTTCTACATTATGCCCGGCAATACGGCGATTCTGCTGTGTCAGGTACTCCATAGCTAGGTGGATACCATTGAGTTCACGTCCCTGAACGGGAATCTCCCTAGCCTGTGATGCACCTATTGTCAAACATACCGCATCGAAGTCTTTCTTTAAATCATAAATTGAGATATCTCTACCGACGCTGATACCTGTCCTGAATATAACTCCTTCTTCAGCCATAATGTCCACACGTCGCTGTACTAGATGCTTCTCCAGCTTGAAGTCAGGAATACCAAGACGCAGCAGGCCGCCAATATATTCATCACGTTCAAAGAGTGTCACCAAATGGCCCGCTCTATTTAACTGCTGAGACGCGGCCAGACCAGCCGGTCCGGAGCCGATGACCGCCACACGTTTACCGGTGCGGTTCGCTGGAGGATCGGGTTTTATCCAGCCTTCCTGGAAACCTCTGTCAACAATTGATTTCTCCATGTACTCAATGGTAACTGGATCTTCATTAATGGAGAGGACGCATGACGACTCACAGGGGGCGGGGCAAATACGTCCGGTGAATTCAGGAAAGTTGTTGGTGGCATGCAACCTCTCTAATGCTCGTTGCCATTGCCCCAAATATACAAGATGGTTCCATTCTGGAATGAAGTTGCCAAGAGGGCAACCAGTGTGGCAAAAAGGCACGGCGCAGTTCATGCAACGAGCTCCTTGGTCACGAGTGTCCTGCTCTGACAACTCCAAATAAAACTCATTAGAATCTTTGATTCGTTCCTGAGCAGGTCGACGTGCTGGTAGCAGTCTACTGAATTCAAGAAACCCTGTTGATTTACCCAATTGACACCGATTCCGTGGTGAGACCGAATGCTTTTCGTTCTGCCAGTGCTTTTTTGTAATCGTGAGGCATAACTTTCACAAACCTTGGCAATATATCCTCCCACGTCTCCAGCACTCTGCTGGCACTTTCACTCTTGGTATAATACAAATGCTCTTCTATTAACTGACGGAGCACAATCCTGTCTTCTTCTTCAACAACAGGCTCCAAGCCGACCATATCCACATTACACAGACTCGGAAAACTCCCGTCCTCGGCAAGAACATAGGCGACTCCGCCACTCATTCCCGCAGCAAAATTCCTACCAATGGCTCCAAGAACAACCACGACACCACCAGTCATGTACTCACATCCGTGGTCTCCAACACCTTCGACCACCACCTGAGCTCCGCTATTGCGGACTGCAAATCTCTCACCAGCCAACCCTCTTATGAACACTTTACCGCCTGTGGCACCATACAGAACCACGTTGCCGACTATGGTTGTCTTCTCAGCAACAAATGTCGAGCCTTCCATCGGATAAACTACACTGCGGCCTCCAGACATACCCTTGCAAAAACTGTCATTTGCATCTCCTTCTAGAGTCAGGGAGATACCTTTAGCAAGGAATGCCCCATAACTTTGACCTGCTGAACCCTGAAAAATGCAGTTGATAGTGTCCTCTGGCAGACCTTCTTCCCCATAACGCTTAGCAACTTCACCACTAAGCATTGTTCCAACCACGCGGTTGGAATTGCGAATCGGAAGTTGAATATCCACTCTTTCTCTGTTCTCCAACGCCGCCTTTGACAATTCAATGAGCTGATGGTCAAGGGCTTGGTCAAGACCATGATCCTGGCTTCCCTGGCAGTATGTGGCAACATTTTCAGACACTTCAGGTATCTGCAACATGGGCGTCAGGTCAAGTCCCTTGGCTTTCCAATGGTCAATAGCCTTATCTGGATCCAATCTGTCCATTCTACCAACCATTTCATTGACAGTACGGAATCCCATCTGGGCCATAATTTGCCGCAGATGCTCCGCAATAAAGAAGAAATAGTTGATGAGGGATTCTGGCTTTCCTGCAAACCTCTTGCGCAACTCCGGATCCTGAGTGGCTATGCCCACTGAGCACGTGTTGAGATGACACTTGCGCAACATTATGCATCCCATTGTGATCAGAGGTGCTGTAGAGAAGCCAAACTCTTCGGCTCCCAACAAACACGCAACAGCCACGTCACGGCCTGTCTTTAACTGACCGTCCGCTTGAACGACGATACGACCTCGTAAATCGTTCATTAACAGTACCTGCTGCGTCTCAGCCAATCCAAGTTCCCAGGGAAGACCAGCGTGTTTTATAGAAGATTCAGGAGAAGCACCGGTGCCGCCGCTATCGCCGCTTATGAGCACCACGTCACCGTGACCCTTAGAAACCCCAGCGGCGATGATACCAACTCCAACCTCCGATACCAATTTCACATGGATTCTCGCCTGTGGATTGACGTTCTTAAGGTCGTGAATAAGCTGTGCTATATCCTCAATTGAATAAATATCGTGATGAGGAGGAGGCGAAATCAACTCTACGCCAGGCGTAGTATGACGAATCCACCCTATGTACTCGTCAACTTTACGTCCAGGAAGCTGCCCACCCTCGCCAGGCTTTGAACCCTGTGCCATCTTGATCTGAAGATCAGTGGCATTAACAAGATAGTTAGTCGTAACTCCAAAGCGCCCAGAAGCCACTTGTTTTACAGCACTCTTGCGAGAATCGCCATTGGAGTCTGGAATGAATCGGCGATAGTCCTCACCTCCTTCGCCAGTGTTGCTCTTGGCACCAATACGGTTAGTTGCAATAGCAATGGTCTCGTGTGCCTCTCGGCTAATTGCACCCAATGATATAGCCCCAGTGGCAAATCGTTTAACGATCTCTGAGGCAGGTTCAATCTCATCAATTGAAAGTGGAGTATTAGCGTTTTTGAAGTCCAGCAGTCCGCGCAACGTTGAAAGATATCTGTCACGCCTATCTATCGATTCAGCAAATTTCTCATATGTCGCATAGCTGTTATTACCAGTGGATTGCTGGAGCAGACTGATCGTCTCAGGGTTGTACATATGGTACTCACCGTCACGTCTCCACTGGTAATACCCGCCCTGGTCCAATTCAATATCGGTCCATATCCGCCCGTTAGCGTAACTGGAGGAGTGACTCCTCCTAGCCTCTTCTTCTATGGTATCGATGCCTATACCCTGGATTGGAGAATACGTCCAGGTGAAGTATCTGTCCACAAGTTCCTGATTAAGGCCAATAGCCTCAAAGATCTGGGCACCACGATAGCTCTGAATCGTGGAAATACCCATCTTTGACATAATCTTTAACACACCCTTGCCTACAGCCTTTATGAAATTCTTCTCCGCTGTATAAGCATCGACCTGTTCGGCAAAAACACCCCTGTTCGAAAGATCCTGTAAAGTTTCAAATGCCAGATATGGGTTAATTGCTCCTGCACCGTATCCAATGAGCAGGGCAAAATGCATCACTTCACGCGGTTCACCAGACTCCAGCACCAGCCCCACTTTTGTCCTTGCACCCTCACGAATCAGGTGATGATGCACAGCGGCTGTTGCCAAAAGACTGGGGATTGGAGCGTAACGTGAATCAACTCCACGGTCAGACAGGATGATGATGGTACTGCCAGACTCAACTTCGACGGAGACCTGACGGCAAAGCTTGTCTAAAGCACTCTCCAGGGAGCTCTCACTTTCCTGTGTATCGAACAACATGGAGCAGGTTGATGCTTTCATCTTGCCTACAGAGATGCTACGAACCTTCTCCAGTTCGGCGTTAGTAAGAATTGGCTGTTTCAGTTTCAACTGATGACTGTGCTGCGGCGTTTCACTGAATAAGTTCTGCTCAGAGCCTATGAAGGCCTCGAGAGAAGTAACCAGCTCTTCCCGTATGGCGTCCAAAGGAGGATTAGAGACCTGCGCAAAGAGTTGTTTGAAATAACTAAACAATAACTGGGGCCTTTCGGAAAGCACAGCCAGAGGAGTATCGTTTCCCATAGAACCGATGGCTTCCGTACCGTTAACTGCCATAGGTTCCATCAGAATCTGCAAATCCTCAATGGTGTAGCCAAAGACACGCTGTAGCTTTTCAAGAGATCCATCAACCAGTTGATTCACATCAGTAGGCTCTGGAAGTTCGTCCAGAGTAACCTTGTTATCTGCAAGCCAACGCCCGTATGGCTGACGTCCGGACAAATCAGCCTTAAGCTCCTGGTCATCTATGATGCGGGCCTCGTTGGTATCTAGCAAAAACATCCGACCTGGACGTAGCCTATCCTTGATTCTTATTTCTTCAGGAGGAATATCCAACACACCAACTTCCGAAGCCATCACCAACAAGCCACTTTTTGTCACCACGTATCGAAATGGCCTAAGGCCATTTCGATCCAAAGCCACACATATGCGTGTGCCATCTGTGGCAGCGATGAGTGCAGGTCCGTCCCACGGTTCCATCATGGAAGAGTGATACTCATAGAAATCACGTTTGTCCTGAGACACATCTGTCAGTTCGCCGGTGGCCTCAGGAATCATCATCATCAGGGAGTGGGGTAGAGAGCGACCTGTGGCCAGCAGCAATTCCAAGGTATTGTCAAATGCAGCTGTATCGCTGGCTCCCGGGGTGATAATCGGAAACAGTTTCTCCATGTCCTCACCAAATTCATCTGAGGAAAACATGGCCTGTCGAGCAACCATCCAGTTTATATTACCTCTCACTGTATTAATCTCACCGTTATGACACACAAGACGATATGGATGAGCCAGTTTCCAAGAACCAAGTGTGTTAGTGCTAAACCTAGCATGCACCATGGCAAAGGCGCTAGACATTGCCGGATCAGATAAGTCAGGGTAGAAATTCTTGATTTGAGTTCCAAGCAGCAGACCCTTGTAAACCACGCGATTACAGGACAGGCTGGCAATATAGCAGCGCTCACCTAGATCATCGCCCATCTGCACAAGAGAGCGCTCAATTACCTTTCTAATAACATAAAGTTTCCGTTCGAAATGAGCCTCGCCATTCACCTGTAAGCCTCTGGCTACGAAGACCTGACGGATGCACGGCTGTGAATCCTTGGCAATGTATCCAATTTCAGAATTGTTACCGGGTACATCACGCCAACCCAGTAAGCTTTGTCCTTCATCCTCTATCACCTGCTCTATCAAAGCCTCACAAATCTGCCTCTGACCTGAGTCGGATGGAAGGAAGACCATACCAACTCCATATTCACCAGCCGCAGGAAGGTTGATGCCAATATCAGCACACTGCTTTTTGAGGAACTGATGTGGCACCTGAATCAATATTCCTGCACCGTCTCCCGTCAAAGGGTCACAACCGCATGCTCCTCTATGGGCCAGATTGACCAGGATTTCCATCCCTTTTTCCAGGATATCATGCGATTTCTTGCCGTTTATATTGGCAACAATACCGACCCCACAGGCATCACGTTCAAACCTGGGGTCATATAAACCATGCTTACACTGTGACAATGGTAGCTTCTCCAATGAGTAAATTCCCGTACCTACAGAATTGGCAGGTATCTCTTAAGCTCGTAGTCAGTAACCTGCGATTTGTACTGATCCCACTCGATTTTCTTATTCTGTATAAAGCTGTTGAAGACATGTTCACCAAGTGCTTCACGGACCAAGTCGCTTTTTTCCGTCATAATAATAGCTTCCCAGAGGCTTCCTGGCAGGGTTGCAATGCCCATGCTCTCACGCTCTTCGTCAGTCATCCCATAGACATTAGTTTCTACAGGATCTGGAAGTGGCATTTCTTTTTCTACTCCGTCTAGTCCTGCCGCAAGCATTACGGCAAAAGCCAAATATGGATTACAAGCCGGGTCAGGGGCTCGATATTCTATGCGCACCGATTCCTCACGGCCCTTATAAGCGGGGATTCGAATAAGATCGGAGCGATTCACACTTGCCCATGATATATAAATCGGGGCTTCATAACCGTTGATGAGTCGCTTATAAGAATTTACCCATTGATTTGTCACTGCTGTTATTACTGGAGCGTGATACATGAGACCAGCAATAAAGGACTGGGCCACTGAAGACAAGTTGTACGCATTGTCAGCATCGAAAAAAGCATTGGATGCTCCTTTGAAGAGGGACTGATGGACATGCATACCACTACCGTTTACACCGGCGATTGGCTTTGGCATGAAGGTAGCATATAGACCGTTGCGAATGGCAACCTCTTTAATAACCAAGCGCTGAGTCATCACACTATCGGCCATAGTCAGAGCGTCCGCGTAGCGCAGGTCTATCTCATGCTGGCTTGTGGCGGCCTCGTGGTGACTGAGCTCCACGGCTATTCCCATCTCCTCCAGAGTCAACACCGTCTCCCGCCTCAATTCTGTTGCTAGATCCAATGGTGTCTGCTCAAAGTAACCTGCATTGTCTAGCACCTCAGTCCCATCAGAACTCTTGAAGTAAAAGTATTCTAGTTCAGGCCCTACGTAATAAGTATAACCCAAGCTTGTAGCCCTCTCCAAGTTCCGTTTGAGCACGTATCGCGGGTCGCCCTCAAAGGGCTTAAATTCAGGAGTGAGAATGTCACAGAACATTCGAGCCACGGCATTCTGTTTCGGACGCCAAGGAAGAATGCGAAATGTGGTCGGGTCTGGCATAGCCACCATGTCGCTCTCGTCTACACGCGCAAAACCCTGTATGGAGGAGCCATCGAAGCCAACACCATGAATCATAGCCTCTTCCAATTCCTGCGCAGTGATGGCAAATCCTTTGAGTGCACCTAGGATATCAGTGAACCACAGGCGAATGAACTTAACGTCGTTCTCTCTCACCATACTCAACACATATTCACTAGCTTCGTTTTTGCTTGTAACCATTTTACATACCTGTGTACTTAGGTGATTTTGAATTATAAATCATAGTAGATCGTGGAGTTTATGTCAATCTTTAGCGATGAACATAATTGCACTTGTCAAGATATTTCTGGCCTGCAGGTCAATAGTCATTCACAATGCAATATTATGCAGAATATACTCGGAATCATGAGCGACGGATGCCACTGCAGTTAGGCTTTAAAATGGATCTATTTATCCCATTCCGGACATGTACCACCCAAGAAACCGATCATTCTTTGCATTCCAAGATATGTTAGATTGAAGTGAATCTATATCATCCAAGAATTAAGAGGCCCAATTAGCAAACAGTTGTTTGGTATCTTCCGCTGATATATGCTTGCACAAATATACCTCAGACATCCGGCCGTCACACATATGGAGACTTCGTGAGCATTTACACAAACCTGATACGCCCACTGCTATTTACATTACCACCAGAGAATGCTCAAAAACTCGTCGATATCGCCTTGCGCGCAAAGCCGATATGGAAGGCCTTTAGTCCCTTCTTAAAGATAGATGACGAGAGGTTGCACGCCGACATGGGAGGCATTCCTCTCCACAACCCAATCGGCCTGGCCGGCGGATACGACAAGGACTGCCGCCTGCTGGATTCGCTTTCAACCATGGGCTTCGGATACATAGTTGCAGGTACTGTGGTAGCCGAGCCACGCTACGGAAATCCCAAACCAAGAATCGCACGAAATCCGTCAGAACACGCCCTTGTAAACTCCTTGGGATTCCCCAGTCATGGCCTATCTGCCGCGGCCGATAGGCTCAGGCACAGCTCCATCCGTAACATCCCTCTATTAACCAGCATATCCGGCCTCTCAGTAGAAGCATTTGCACAGTGCTATCAGACGATTCAACCACTAACCCACGGAGTAGAGTTGAACATAAGCTCACCGAACACGGAGGGCATAAGAATATTCCAGGAACCTCAGCAGCTTAAAGACCTGCTCTCCGCCCTCAACCCACTGAAAGATAAGCCGCTATTTTTGAAACTTCCACCATACTTCGATGATGACCAGATGGCGCGCACAATGGAATTGGTTGACATATGTCTTAAGTACGACGTCGATGGGGTAACCGCAGTGAACACGCGCCCAGTCGAGGACAGCCGACTTGCCGTTGGCAGGGGAGGTATGAGCGGAAAGCCTCTATACCCTCACATGCTACGAATAGTCGCTGAGATACGCAACCATGCAGGAGACGAGCTAATCATAAACGCATGTGGTGGTATATCCTCGGGTGAAGATGCCCTCAGCGCCATCCAAGCCGGAGCCAACACAATCCAACTCTTCACCGGCTTCATATATCAGGGGCCTGGGCTGATGAAGCAGATCAACCACCACATACTTCGTTTCATGGAGAAAGAGGAATTGCTTTCCTTAAAAGAAATCCGCGGGAAATAAGAAAACTAGTCAACTGTAAAAGAATGTATGTCAGAGCACTCCCCGCTAGTAACCCCGCATATTTCTTAATCTACTGATCCTCTTATACATTGGAGTATGCGTGAAGAACAAGCATAACGAGATCGTGAACCAGCAGGATCATTAACGAGGATATATGACTCTGACAAACTCCACAGATTCCCAGACTATATCTGAAAATTCTGTATCTTTGGGTACTTCAAAGAACAACCACCCGTCTATCTCAAAGCCCTTTTTAAGCCTAAACTGGCCCCATATGTGTGCGCCGTAGGGATTGTTCTCAGGCACATCCTCAGTAGTCAGTACAGATATCATATCAGGATTTAGCGGTTTGAACGCAACCCCATCCTTAGAGTTCAACGTGATGACCGTTTCATCGACAAATAGAATTATCTGGGTAGACGTCAGGTTAACGGCCCTAGCCCTTAACACCGCAAGTTTGCTTCCTTCTCCCTGGGCAGCAATTACGTAGTTTTGTTCCTGAACTGAGTAGATGACCTCATCCACCAATTTGGGCTCATACGCTCCTATTGAGAGAATCTCACCCTTGCCTCCATACTCTTTGTCCAGGCTTCGAATGCACCCAGAGGCAACCCCAGCTGTCAGTATAAGTACAAGGAAGAAATACCATACGCAAATATTCGTTTTCATAATATTGTTTAGGAAAGAACACGAGATAAGCTTGGCATATCCCTCAACCGGCCTACCAGATTAGGTAATACCTTGAGCACGTAGTCCACATCCTCTTCCGTATTGTCTCTACCAAGAGTCAGCCGAAGACTCCCATGCGACAGATCAGCAGACATGCCCAAAGCCAGTAGCACGTGTGATGGCTCCAAAGAACCAGAAGAACAGGCGCTGCCGCTGGAAGCGGCTACTCCGGCAAAATCAAGGCCTAGAAGAATCGGCTCTCCTTCAACACCTTCAAAGGAAAAATTCACGTTATTAGGAAGACGAAGCGATGGGTGCCCATTGAGGCGTACCCCCTCAATGCGCTCCTGAACACCATTGATTAGCCTGTCCCTTAGGGCAGTACAGTGCTCGCTGGTGGATATTCTTTCGTCGTCGGCAAGTTTAAGAGCCACCGCAGTTCCTATAATCCCTGGCATGTTCTCAGTACCTGCGCGCCTCTGTCTCTCCTGCGCACCACCCAATTGTTGCGGCGCAAATGGTGTTCCACGCTTCACATATAGGATACCTGCACCCTTTGGCCCATGGAACTTGTGGGCAGACAGGCTTAGCATATCTACTCCAAGGGCGTTCACATGCAAATCCAGGTATCCAGCTGCCTGTACGGCGTCCGTGTGAAACACAATGGTCTGGCGCTTGTTCTTGGACACCTCTTTCACCATTCTAGCTATCTCGGCAACCGGTTGTATTGTGCCTATCTCGTTGTTGGCAAGCATTATGCTTATGAGGACGGTCTCATCTGTAATGGCTCCAATCACAGTCTCAGGGTCAACCAGTCCATTTTTATCAGTTGGCAGATAAGTAATCTCGAAGCCAAAATCCTCCAGAAAGTCGCAGGTGTGAAGAATGGCATGATGCTCAATGCTGGTGGTAATAACGTGATTTCCGCTTCCTCTTTGGGCAAACGCAGCTCCTTTTAGAGCAGCGTTATCAGATTCACTGCCACCGCTGGTGAAAATCACCTCGCTTGGCCTACATCCCAACACTCTGGACACAGATTCCCTAGCCTCGTCTAACCCCTTACGTGATTCCTGCGCAAGAGCATATAGACTAGAGGCATTACCAAATTTCTCTGAGAAATACGGGATCATAGCCTCCACAACCTCTGGGCGGGCTGGAGTAGTGGCTGCGTGATCCATATATATCATCCTGGATTCTCCTGCATTAGACCGTTTCCTGTTAACAATTCCAAGTAAGCTATACGCCTTAAACTTACCTGACTGTCACAACTAGTATTATAGCACTCCATAGTTCATCAATAAAGTAGATACCAGGCTGTGGCAATTCACAATAACACTCATTAGCCACCTACATCAACGTGAAATCTCATGAGTGCAAGCAGCTGACCACGCGTTACGATTCACCTCACACTTCCACTATCGATATCACCAGGACCAGCGCCGTTCCGTCAAGGACCCGTATTGACACAATTCACCGAGAAATACCGCCAGAATAAGATGCGGTCAGAAATAGAACAGGAATCCCAATATAGTGAAGAGATAGTGAACTTTCACGAATCCTATGGAAGCCTTCATAATCCGCCCCATCAAATACCTTCAGCTTCTTCGTCATTTGAACCTCGCCTCTCAGTTGCATAACCCATTACCTTGTAAGCCAATTTCGCCGCCACAAATGCACATGAAGAAGGCCCTGCGGATGGACACAATTCCACAACATCGAATCCCACAATTGACCGCTCCCTTGACACAGCCCTTAACAAGTTAATGACAGTCTCCCATCCAAGCCCTCCGGGCTCAGGAGTGCCAACAGCTGACATAAGCCCTGGGTCAAAAACGTCCAAGTCTATGCTAACGTAGACACGCGCTGAAAGACCTTCGAGGACTTCTTCCACGTCCCAGGAAATATTTGCATCGCTGTCGTCGTGAAAATATACATTTAAGCCCTTCCGACCTTCCTCAATGAAACTCATCTCCTCCTGGCTTATGCTGCGTATCCCAACCTCCACTACAGGACACATTTCCAATATCCTTCGGGCAGTACATGCGTGGCTAAAACCACTACCCATGTACTCATTTCTAAGATCACCGTGGGCATCCAGATACAGCACAGACAGGTCCGAGTAGACTTCGCGAAGGGCTTGTACAACTCCAACAGATACGGAATGTTCACCACCCAAAACTGCCAGAAGCTTGCCATCTCTGGCAAAAGGCTCCACTGTAGCTCTGACCCGCTCAGTCATGTCTTCAGGGCTACCTATATGTGGTTCTATCTCCTGCAGGGTATAGATTCCTACTTTATAGATCTCTCTCTTGAGTTCAATATCGTAGTCTTCCAGATGCCGAGAAGCTTCAATGATAGCTCTCGGTCCTTCTCTTGTACCTCCTCTATAGGAAGTAGTGGAGTCGTATGGCACAGGCACAACAACCACGCGACAGTCCTGCAGGTTGGTTTCATCTGGACCTACAGCAGCAAAGCTCCAAGGGACAGAGTGAGGAGAGGGTGAGAATTGCTCAGCGCTCATCAGTTTGCTCCTTTGAGCACACCTCTCGCCTTCCCACGAATGACAGCAGCAGCAGACTTAGGGGTGGAATAATCCAGCCCGCGACCTATAACCCAGTGTTTCACCTGATCCAGAGAGAAGGTGTCCATTATCTGAGTTAAAGCCTGTTTGTGATCGAAATCCTTACAAGAAAAGACATCTATATTCACATAAGCCCTCTCAGGGAATGTGTGAATGCTTATATGGCTTTCCGCTATAAGTACAAAGCCGGACACCCCCCAGTCCTCCTCTTTTGGACCGTGGTATGTGGTAACATGGGGTTCACTAATTTTATTCATTCCTATTGCAGATGGAAACATATCTAGGAAATGATAAACGAATCCCTGATCCTTCATTTTCTCTCCGTCTCCTCCAAATCCATCTATTAGCAAATGCATTGATGCAACCTCCAGTAAATCCACTTCCAAGAATACTCTTTACCAGTGCCAAGCACGTAACAAGGAGAATTCAAAACTCAGGTAGGATAGCATTTATCCAATAAAACACACAACTGGGTGGTAAAAAGCATTGACATGGCATTACAGCCAAGTCCATAATAACACTGATTTTGTGTGGAAGCGTGGTGGAAGTGTGGTGAGACTACCTTAACAACTGAATAGCGGAAGGAAGGTTTTTAATTTATAGCGAGTTTGATCCTGGCTCAGGACGAACGCTGGCGGCGCGCCTAATGCATGCAAGTTGAACGATTCTCACGATCTTCGGATTTTGGGTATAGTAGCAGACGGCTGAGTAACGCGTAAGAAACCTAACCCTGGGAGGGGGATAACCCACCGAAAGGAGGACTAATACCCCGTAAGTTGGCTCTCTTCATGGAGGGTCAGGAAAGCCTCGATGTAAATCGAGGTGCCCGGGGAGGGTCTTGCGTCCTATCAGGTAGTTGGAGTGGTAACGGCACACCAAGCCTAAGACGGGTAACCGATGTGAGAGCATGAACGGTCAGAGGGGGACTGAGACACGGCCCCCACTCCTACGGGAGGCAGCAGCAGGGAATTTTGCGCAATGGGCGAAAGCCTGACGCAGCGACGCCGCGTGGGGGAAGAATGCCTTCGGGTTGTAAACCCCTTTTCTGAGGGAAGAGCAAGGACGGTACCTCAGGAATAAGCCCCGGCTAACTACGTGCCAGCAGCCGCGGTAATACGTAGGGGGCGAGCGTTGTCCGGAATTACTGGGCGTAAAGGGTGCGTAGGCGGCCTGAAAAGTCTCCGGTGAAATCTCCTGGCTTAACTGGGAGCGGTCCGGGGAAACTTTCAGGCTTGAGGACAGCAGAGGAGGGTGGAATTCCCGGTGTAGTGGTGAAATGCGTAGATATCGGGAGGAACACCAGTGGCGAAGGCGGCCCTCTGGGCTGTATCTGACGCTGAGGCACGAAAGCGTGGGGAGCAAACCGGATTAGATACCCGGGTAGTCCACGCCCTAAACTATGGATGCTGGGTATGAGGGGTATCGAACCCCCTCGTGCCGAAGCTAACGCGTTAAGCATCCCGCCTGGGGAGTACGGCCGCAAGGCTAAAACTCAAAGGAATTGACGGGGGCCCGCACAAGCAGCGGAGCGTGTGGTTTAATTCGATGCAAAGCGAAAAACCTTACCAGGGTTTGACATGTCGGTGGTAACCCTATCGAAAGACTGGGTGACCCTTCGGGGAGCCGTCACAGGTGCTGCATGGCTGTCGTCAGCTCGTGCCGTGAGGTGTTGGGTTAAGTCCCGCAACGAGCGCAACCCTCATCGCTAGTTGTTTTCTCTAGCGAGACAGCCCCTAAGAAGGGGGAGGAAGGTGGGGATGACGTCAAGTCAGCATGGCCCTTACACCCTGGGCTACACACACGCTACAATGACCGGGACAGAGGGTTGCCAAGCCGCGAGGTGGAGCTAATCCCATCAAACCCGGTCTCAGTGGGGATTGCAGGCTGCAACCCGCCTGCATGAACGAGGAGTTGCTAGTAACCGCAGGTCAGCATTACTGCGGTGAATACGTTCCCGGGCCTTGTACACACCGCCCGTCACGTCATGGAAGCCGACAATGCCTGAAGTCCGTGGGCTAACCCTTAGGGGAGGCAGCGGCCGAGGGTGGGGCCGGTGACTGGGACGAAGTCGTAACAAGGTAGCTGTACCGGAAGGTGCGGCTGGATCACCTCCTTTCTAAGGAGCCTGTAACAGGGGAGAGTAATCTTCTCAACATCAGGAAATCCTAGTTCGATCGGTGAGCGTCTGGACAACATAGTCGGAGTTGAGCATGACCCGTCCTTCTTAGGAAGGATGGAGGGAGCTCCCCCAACTAAAGAGTCCATTCCATTAGAAAACTCACCGTGTTTTTACACGTAACACATCGCCTTCCTTCCGCTATTCAGGGGTTAAGACAAACAGAAGGGCTGCGCATATGCGCAGCCCTTCTGTTTGTCTTAAGTGCACTATGGGTGTGTATTATCCACGGAAATAGTCCAAGTGGCTGTAGCCAACAGAAAGCCTCCAACCACAACCCAATAATGCCTTGGCATGCGGTCAGTCAGGCGCATCAAAGAGGGTGGGTACAAAACACTTGATAGAATCGCAAGTGACCATACCCCACCGTGTCGCATTCGCCAACATGGAATCCGTCACAAAAATAGCAGTGATATGTCATCACCGCCTACATGCCCATTGCAAGCAATATCGGTTTCTACGTCAGTCAGTGATACTATAGATCCTGAGTCTCACGTTTGTCTGTTACGAACCGGGACCCCTGCCCATAGAATAAGGTTGCCAGCGCGTCAACGTCGTCTTCTCCAGCACAGACGGGTTCACGCAACTCATTGGCCAACGCCCACCTAAGACCATAGCTATCTCTTGCCCCACCCTCCTCCGTGACGCAGGCCTCATTCTTGCCGATGCTGACGCCACATGCGGCGTGAATAGCACATTTTCCATAGCCAACAACGGGTTCTCCGGATCAGGAGGCTCTTTTTCTAGCACATCCAATCCAGCACCAGATATCCAGCCATGTTGCAGTGCCTTTATCAACGCTGCTTCGTCCACCGTAGGACCTCTCCCACTGTTAATGAAAAGGGCGGTCGGTTTCATCAGTTTGAAATGTTCTTCACTGAGCATATGATAGACTTCCTGTGTGGATGGAGCGTGCATGGAAACTATGTCAGAGCGTTGCAGAAGCTCGGTGAGCCCCACAGGCTCCACACCATATTCGGCAATCAGAACTTCCTCTATGTAAGGATCATAGGCTAGCATACGGACTCCGAACGCCTTTGCACGGAGCGCAGTAGCCCTAGCAACATGGCCGAACGATACAAATCCAAGCGTTTGGCCCATCAACCTTGGGATTTCCGCGAGCACTGATCTTCCTTCACTCCAACGGCTCTCTCTCACAAGCCTATCTAGAGTATTAAGCCGTCGAAAGGCAGCCAACAACAGCATCATAGTGTGATCGGCAACTTCTTCTATAAAAACGTCAGGGGTATTGGTTACCGGTATATTGCGACGGGTTGCTGCATCAACATCCACAGAGTCCGCACCAACGCTACCCAACGCTATGATTTTGCAGTTTTCAAGACTATCTATTATGGCTGCAGTAATACGTCGTCCACTGGCTATGATAGCGTCAGCATTTTTTGCCACTTCTATGAACTCCTCTTCGGAGGTCGATGAAACTGCGATAATCTCTGCATCAATCGGAGCCAGAGATTCCATCTCAAACTCGTGTGAAGGAATATCAGCGCGCCTTTGAGTTACTATCTTATATTTTGCCAATTCCCTGCCCTCCTTCTCTGATATCTATGTTGCAACTGTCGCAGATCACAGCATAAGGGAGTGATGTAATCATGTCCAGAATACGGCCCAATCAAAACTAACAACATCAGTCGCAGTCATGTTACTGAGGTTATATCTAAACACTGCTTAGCTCAAGTCACACTTGTTGCTCAAGACTATGGAATAACCTCTACAACAAGTGCTTTTTCGCACCCATATATCTCAATATCTATGTCACAAATCTATGCTCTCATTGTTTCCGATATAATATGGATCATTCCTGAAGAGTTTCATCACTATGGTTCCTGCAGCGTTTAACAACGACTCAGACGCCATATACCGAACAAACAAAAAGCTTCCGAGACGGATCACATGGACTCACTCCCTGAAGTGCAATACTACACAACGTTCGACGTGACATAATCACACATCTGGCGATTATTTCATTGACGGTGGTATACTAATTACAGTTTGGCGCACGGGAGACTCGCATGGAGCCAGAATAGTACGCTCCAAGTCTGCCTCGTTTATCTTTTTTATCTAGATGAGTTTTTGTGGGGCTGTAGCTCAGTTGGGAGAGCACCTGCTTTGCAAGCAGGGGGTCAGGAGTTCGAGCCTCCTCAGCTCCACCACTTTTTAGATGCGATCTGTTAGGAATGAAATCGGCTTTTAACTATACCATCATCAATTTTTCAATGCAGACATTTACAGTCACAATCAACCACTGTTATTCCGATCGGAAGATTGGATTTCATGTCAGGTTCGCACATTGGCTTGGTGTTTCACTAAAGGAGAAAAGTAATGGAAAAACATGATCTCAAATATGTCTCTTCGCTCTACGGAGGATTCTGGAACTTCGATGCCAGAGACTTTTGCTACATGACCAACCCCTATTTCCCACCGCAGGAATTCACAGATTCCTTGGGAGCGAACTTGAGAATGCTCATCAAGTCCTACCCCTCCACAAATTGGTACCTCTCATCCCTCGCTGCAAAGCCTTTGGGCTTAACCAGTGATGAAGTAGTCATAGCGAACGGGGCCAGCGAGCTCATCTCAACCATCACAGACCGCTTCGTCAGTAACCTGTCAGTCCCTGTACCAACCTTTGACGAGTTCCTCAATCGGGCCGTTAACCAAGGCAAGAAAGTGAGCCCATATCAGCTTGAGGGCGATTTTGAGTTGGACGTGGAAGGCTTCATACGTCACGTGTGGAACTCCAAATCCAACGCCGTTCTGCTGATCAACCCCAATAATCCAACCGGCACACTCACTTCAAGGGAGTCCATGATTCATCTCCTAGAGTCGTTGCGGCATCTGGACCTAGTCATGGTTGATGAGTCCTTTATCGACTTCGCTAACTACGACCCAGCTCCCACGGTAATGGACATGATCTTCAATTACCCAAACCTGATCGTACTTAAAAGCCTCTCCAAGACATATGGTATTCCAGGTTTACGGCTCGGCTATGCCGTCTCGGGGAATCGTGATGTGACGGCCAGCCTGCGTAGCGACCTCCCTATTTGGAACATCAACTCCATGGCCCAATACTTCTTAGAAGAGTTTGGATCCTATCAGCAGCAGTTCGCCGATTCGTGCTCTCAAGTGAGATATGCAACGCAAACGCTGTACAACGAACTACAGTCGATTCCAAATCTGTATCCCTATCCCACACAGGGAAACTTCATCCTATGTCGTATTCTCTCAAGCTTCACGGCAACAGAGCTGACTTCTCGACTATTCGAGGAGTCCAATATCCTTATCAACAACTGCGGCAAAAAGAGCGGACTGGATGACCGTTTTATCAGGATGGCTTCCCGTACAGTGGAAGAGAACGCCCAGCTAATACAAGCCATCCGAGCGCTCTTTGCTACCATACCATTGGAAGAGATGGCTCCCAGTTTGGAGGCCGAGAGCTGAAGTCGATCATTCTAGCTGCAGGCCAGGGTACTAGGCTGCAGCCCTTTACGTACCATCTACCCAAATGCCTAGTACAAGTGCATGGCAAGCCAATGCTGCAGTATTCTCTAGAATCTCTGGTTCAGGCTGGCATACAGCACTGTGTCATCGTGGTGGGATATCTGTCTCACCAGGTGCAGCAACAATTTGGCAATCAGTTCGGCACTATGCGCCTCACCTACGTCATGAACGAGCGTTATATGGAAACCAACAACATCTACTCCCTGTGGTTGGCACGTCATGAGCTAAATGACGACATATTGTTACTGGAAGGCGACCTCATGTTCGAAGAAGGGCTACTTGATGATGTCATACAGACCCGCTTTCCAGATGCAGCTGTAGTGGACAATTTCCAGTCGCCCATGAATGGCACAGTGATCCTGGCAGAGAGTGGTATGGCCAAGTCTATGGCCCTAAAATCTGAACAGGGAGACAATTTCGACTACAGTAGTGCTCTAAAGACAATAAATATATACAAACTGTCACAACCTACAATGAGCCACTACTTCTTACCATTAATGGACAAATACGTAGCTCAGGGGTTGGTGAACCACTTCTACGAGATCGTGATGGCTCAATTGATTGACAATGGCGATCTGCACTTCGCAGTCATACTCACTAAGAACCACAAATGGGCAGAAATAGACACACAAGAAGACCTGCAAAAGGCTGAACGGTTATTCCAACCCCATCTCACCAGTGATGACATATCCGTGTAAAACCAGGAGGCTCAAAAGACCCAATTAACTTGAACATGGTACAGTCCTCTGGAGCAGGTCTTAACGGTGAATATCTGAGTGTGCATGAACAGCCAACATTTGTAGACCATAAGTCAGCATAATAATAAGAGGCAAGTCATCACGTCAATTCCCAGAAATTTAGGTTATGGAGGATTATTATGGTAAAGGTTATTAACCCCGAGGAACTCGAAGAGTACTCTCCCGCAAAACACTACGATATTTTCAACAGGCAAATTGTAGGCAGTCCAATGGGCGCAGATAAGACGAGTGTAGCCCTTGGACGCATAGTGCCAGGCGGGTTGGCAGAGATACACACTCACGACAACTCTGAGCACTGTCATTACATGCTAAAGGGAGAGATTGTTATCACAATGCCTGACGACAGCATTGAAATTACGGCAGGTCAAGCCGTGTGGACTGGTGTCAACGAACCACACGGTATGAGCAATGAGAGCACCGAAGAGGCCCTGTACTTAGTCATTAGTGCTCCGCTTGCCACCTAGCTCATAATCCCTACGATCTCAGTATCTCACTGTGCCTGCACTAATCCAGAAACGGTAACCCTTGCAGATCACGAAGGTATTCATGCAGCACCTAAAACTAGGTTGTGGAGATGCAACTCCACAACCAGCCTAGACGTGATGTCATCTCTCTTACAGGTCACCGTGTGAGCACGTTACTAGAGCTAAAGTGCGAGCTTCAACTCCTTACCCGCACTTTAGAAGTGCCTTGCCACTCAGGATATGCTAGTGGTAGTCTATACTATTAGACCTATGAATTCAGGCCATTAATGTGAGAGGCAATGACACTAAGAAAACGGCTGATTGGACCGACCCTGCTGCTAACACTGACGGCAACAGCCCTGATAGCAACGGCATGTGGGGGAGCTAGCCCAACGTCGTCAAATACAGTTACAAGTATCCCGAAGACACCACCAACCACTTCTACTCCAATTGCTGCGGGAGTGACAAGTACAAACATAGACCAGAACATACGATACGTTGCCACTATCATCACTAATCAGGGCTCAATAGAGATAGAGTTACTTTCAAAAGAAGCACCGAAGACAGTAGATAATTTTGTCACTCTGTCTAATAGTGACTTCTACAACGGATTGATCTTCCACAGGGTCATTCCGGACTTTATGATCCAAGGTGGAGACCCTAATGGAAACGGCCGCGGCGGTCCGGGTTACACGTTCGAGGATGAATTCCATACCACACTTAAATTCGACCAGCCTGGCATTCTTGCCATGGCCAACTCCGGGCCCAACACGAACGGAAGTCAGTTCTTTATCACCACTGTTCCCACTCAACACCTGAATGGTGCACACACCATCTTCGGCCGCGTATTGCAAGGTCAGGAAGTAGTAGACGCTATCTCTAGAGTTCCTACCAGCACAGGAAATAAACCAATCCAAGATGCACTGATTCAGGGCATCCAAATAGAGGAATTCCCTAGATAATAGCCTATATATCTATGTGAGTCGTATCCTCACTATGATACTTGTAAGGGACGTTGCCACCTGTGTTGCCTAATCCCTCAGCATCTCTCCCTGTGCCTGCGCTAATCCAGCAACTGGAATCTTTAATGGGAGTGGCGGCGGCGAATGTCTTCGTACAGCATATGGAAACTAAATTGTAGAGTTGCAACTCCACAATTTGTCTGAACGATATGTCGTCTCATTTGAGGGACACAGTGTGGTTGTACCTAGTCTCAGTATCAGCGTCACATTACTCCTGCGACAACACAAATATCCTGCCTTCCGGGTGTGCGTTATCAGGTCTGTACTGGTACGTCTCAGTCGGAGTTAGAATCTCCTCGTAGAGTACCTCTTCGTGGTCGCCATAGCTGATAACCATTGCATAGGTTTCCCCAATACCGATAGAGGGAACGGATGAAGAATAGCCATCATTATTCAGGTATAGCCTCGCGTATCCCTGACGATTTGTATGGAAGCTACCAAGGCCCACAACTCTGACTTCGGCTTTATAAACAGGTGCACCATTCTGATCGAGGATCTTCAGCCTTACCGTATTTTTGGGATTCAAGAAACCTAGCAGAAATCGCTTCAGTCCTTTCAACATCCCAAGCGAAGGCTCCTCCAAGATATTGTCCACCACATCCTTTGCATACCCGAATTGCTTTGGAGTTTGCCAGTCTGGGCCGTACTTTATCCGCAGATACTCCTCCGGTGGATTGGGAACCAAGAATCTCTCACCCAAGAAATTGATCTCTTTCAGTTCTTTGAAAAGGGAAACAGGGAACCAAATTCCGGGCCAGTGGTATATCTGTTCATCAATGACCGAAAGGAATAGTAAGTCAATCCTTATCTCGTTCTTCAATAAAGTGGAAATAACAAGGCTATCGGAACGCTGGGCTTGGACGTAGTAACCACTTTCCCGAAATGCTTCCAAGACCAGATCTATTGACTGCTCTGTGAAACCATTATGTCCAACTATGATGCCGAGATCCAGGTCATCGTCCCAAGGAATGAAACTGTTGTCTCTTATTGCACCGAGACAGGTTCCTTGACGTAGGAAGAACTTTACCCCAAGGCGGTCCATGATCTCTTTTGCTTCTAGAAGCAGATTCTTGCCAACATCGGCGTCCATAGGTGGGGTGGTTCTCGTCAAACGATTTTGCACTTCATCGTTAGCGGCATCGCTCAATTCCATATATTTCTCCTCATTATTACCGGGGATATCGGGTATGTCATGGAAACCAGTCCGTCGCGTTATAATATATGCTTCGTAGAATTCCTGCACAAATGGAATCTTCTAAAAATGTCATGAGCTTATACTGAGATTTCCATGGTGGAATAATGCAATAAACGAAAGCCAACAACAAATCACACTGTTAGTAATCTCACTGCTCATTATAACCTTAAAAGAGATCCTTCTCTATTTCCATCTAGGCAGATGTAGTCAGTCCTACGAAGCGACAGGTGTGCTCTCTGGCGGATTTACCGTGATTGATTGGTCTGTCCCAGAAGGCACTACCGGCATCTGCGGACGCCGCGCTATGAAGAGAGCTACTGCACCCAATACTAGGAACAGGGATACCGACTGGAGCCCAACGCTATAACTGTCGGAGCTGTCGACAATCCATCCTACGAAGATCGGGCCAAGGACCGCACCCGGCAGGTCTACGAACTGCAATAGGCCGCTGATCGTCCCAAAATTACGTCGCCCGTAGAAGTGTGCCACAAGGGCCTGTCGCAGGGCAGCCGATCCACCATAGGATGGGCCGAGCACTATTATATAGAGCGGAGCCCATTCGAGACTCGGAATAAGAGACATGATGAGGACACCAAGTCCTTGAAGAAGCAATGTTACGCCGAGCAGAACACGTATGTTTACCAGATCTCCTATCCACCCGAAAACAATTCGCCCCGGCACTGATAGCAATAGAGTAACAGAGGCTATGCTGGCCGCCTTCACTGAGCTTGCCTCCATCTCCTCAATGAGGAATGGAATGTGATACACAGCGACGACGGTGACGGTCACAGACCAGCTGGCAAAGGCTAGGGCGATAAACCAGAATGAAAGTGACCTCAATGCTTGACGCGGCGTCAGTTCAATCTCCAGGGGCTCCTGTTTCCCTGGTGTTGCCGTAGTATTAGCGACGACCTGCGTTGGCACGCCGTCGGGATTGAGTCCGAGTTCCTCCGGGCGATGGTGCACTAAGGACACCAGTGGAAGCCCAATCAACCAGTAGGCGAGCGCGGCAACGACGGCACTGGTTCTCCAGCCATAGTTTGCTATAAGCCATGCCACCATGAATACTGAGCTACCTCCAAGGCCGATGCCGGCTAGCAAGATTCCCATTGCTCTGGCCCGTTTGCGGATGAACCAATTAGCTACGGCAATATTGATGGGGCGGCCTCCACCGAAGCTGGATGCAGCGCTGATGAGAATAAATACCACATAGAGCATCCACAGCTTTGTGATGAGGCTTAGCAGAATAAAACACACGCCAATTGTGGTGATGCCAAAGTACATCAGGCGACGTGGTCCGTACCTATCAATGAGCCATCCGGAGATTGGGGCAATGAGTCCACCTTGCAGTCTCGCGAGGCCGATTACGCCACCCAGTGCCGCTCGACTGGAACCAAGCTCATTCAGCAATGGAACGTAGTAGACACCAAATCCGTAGGTGTAAAAAGCGCCGTTGAGTATAGAAATAGTGATGCCAACGGCTACTATCCACCAACCGTAGAAGACTCGTCGTATCCCGGGAATGTTTGAGAGTAACGTCTTCATTTTACTATCTCATGACTTAAGATTGAGACATCTCCTCAGATGATAAGCTTATTCTGGTAGTCTCTTGGTTTAATGAAATTAACAACTATACGTGACGTGGAACCGCTCAATTCAAGCCTATAATTACAGAGCTTCTCATTGCGATGGTCTGAGTGCTCGGGTAACAGCCGTAACGATATAGCACAATAATAAACTGACAATTTCACGGCGTCAATTCCATATTCCCAGCATAATCTACGATTACAGTAATGAAATATCGAACTTATCCCTATTATTCGCCATCAACAACATTGAGGGGCCGAAGGGATTTTTCCGCGTACACATCAAAACCGCCAAGACAACCAGAGGCTTCATCTTCAGTATGAACTATCCAGTAACCATACCCCACATGCTAGAGACAAGCGAGAGCGCATTGCTATGGTGAACTCTCACAAGCAATACCATCATGATTAAGTTGCCTCGATAACCGTCTCATCCATTAAAGTATGTGGTAGTATCAATCATTCGATGAATCGTCAAACCTTTCCCATTGACCCAGAAACACGACACGGGGCTATAGCATGGTATCTAAAGGGCTACCTGTATGATTCACACCTGCGATTATTGATCACTAGTATAATCGAAGGCATAAGAACAACACAGACTTTAGAGGAGGCGCATAGTGACCACTGAACAGCATCCCAGCGAAATCATAACGAACATCTAGGCACAATGTGCAGTACAAGTAATTGGTATAATCATTCGTAGTGTAACTATAACCTGGGTTTTGCATACCATACAAGGTGTCAATCGGTCACATCCATTAAGCCACACCATTTTTTAGATACGAATTACCGTTAGAGCCATTAATGATTGTGACATTTAATTCTGTGGTGTCTTACGCAAACTCTATGGAGGATCCCTTCTATATCCTTACTATGGCCTCTTTCCATACATTAACAAATGAAGTATGTATCGGATACTCCTGGACTGTATTATCAAAAATTTCATTTGAATTTGAAAGAGAACAATAAATGGGCATAGTTTATACAACCGCAAATCTACTTCTGCAAAGTGCATTACGTATATTCGGTGACTGGGAAGTGAGTGGCAGGGAAAATGTGCCCCGAAAAGGAGCGCTAATTATAGTATCCAATCACATAAGTGACATAGATGCAGGCATACTAAACGCAAGCATCCCAAGACGTGCTGAATTCATGGCGAAAGCCGAGCTATTCCAAAATCCTATACTATCCCACCTTTCCAGAGCCTACGGAGCTTTTCCAGTCAATGAAAATGGAAAGGAATTTCATTCTATCAACCACAGTCTTGCTATCCTTAAACGTAATGGAGCCCTTGGTATATTCCCAGAAGGTGCCAAGAATCCAACTGCTTTAGGCAAGGCAATGCTGGGAAGTGCAATGATAGCAATGAAATCAGGCGCACAGATTCTACCGGTTGGCATTATCGGCACAGAATCAGTAGGAAATGGGCTACGAATATGCTATCCAAGAGGTACATTTAGAATAACTATAGGCAAGCCGTTCTCTGTACCAGATGCAAAAGAAAACAGGCTTAGAGAAAATATCGAATCCGCTACTGACACAATTATGAAACAGATCGCAGCCTTGCTACCAGAACGCAATCGTGGTGTGTATCACAACGATTGGAAAGGGGAGCGAAGTTACACTTCACCACAGAAATGGTTGACAGAAAAGCTGAATAAGCTAAATGGATAATCATAAGATTGCTCTCAAAGATTTTGCAGTATTGCAGCAACGTATCTCATATAAACCATACTGCTATGGTAAAGCCATAAAGTCACTATAAAATGGCTTCCTCGTTTATCGTATGCGTATAACGTATCGTACTAAATGCAGGGCTGGCTTTGCCATCAGGATGCCAAAGTGATTATAACCTCCTCAGACCCACAAACATTTTAGTAAAAAGAGACCTCTCAATGTAATGAGAGGTCTCTTTTTACTACCTGCATGACTTTCCACGCCAATAGATGGTGTATTTTTGTGGCTTACTGTCTCCCGATATTAAGAAAGCCCTTCTCTTACTCTGAGTTCATCTCTTAATTGTGCTAGATGATCATCGTAATGATTGGCAACTCTCTCAATCATATCTATGATAGTAATGGTAGTACCGGAAAAAATAGCAGTTCTAGGAAGCTGATCATCGGTTAATTCAGTCGCAATGTTAATATAGCTTTCAATCTCATCCAAAAATGAATTTCGCTGCTTAGACCAAGAGGCTTCTTGGTCTAAGCCGTTTGGATTCAAATTAGGTTCCTTTTCATCCAATATCCTTCCCACCATGCCCCTGTAACTCCCTATAGTGTGCCTCAATAAATCAGAAACTGACCATTCAGAACCTCTGTAAGCAATATCAGATTTTACATCTGAGCATCTATCATATTCTGATTTGATAGATTTCAATCGGTCTACTATTTCCTGTCTCTTAATATTAAGTGATCCATCAACCATATTTTTCTCCTTGTGTAATTAATGAAATATTCCTAGGGGTTAGCCTAGACCAAAACTGACAAACGGCTGTCAAGATTCCAGGAATGTGATATTCAGAGGCTGAATTACTCCTCCATTTCTCATACGCTCTTGAGCAGATGGATCTTTTAAAAACTCAGTAAAGACTTCTTTGGATGCTGCTGCACCAATTACCCACACATTATTGTGAGCATCCATATTTTTATGAAGCTCTAATGTAATACCTGCTTCATTCCGAACGTTTTCACCAGCATCAAATACTGACTTAAACTTACCGAAATCTTCTACTTCGAAGGAAATAATTACTTTAATGCTCATTGCCTATGCTTCCTTTCTAAATTAATCTATCAAGCGCACAAAAATTATATCATTTATGCGCTTTTTTAAGGGTAGCTCATCATACTAACCGTCGCTATTATAGATGGAATGCATATGCTTGGTATTAACAACTGGCATAAATAGTATTACTTCTCTGTTAGAATATTTTGACAGCAACGCAGCCTATGGCTGAGGCATCCCCGCTTGTTGCCTAGCGCCGCCCAACACATCTTCAAACCCTATAATCACCTAACTCTAAAGGATTCTCCCATCGATCTGTGAATACCATATCGCTCAAGGGCAGTCGCTGCCTAGATGCAAGTTCGCGTTCTTTCAAATCATCTGGCAGAGCACTAACGTCACCTGGATAACCGATT
>Ga0209402_10000137_pt1 | contig 88205 bp, 61 predicted proteins | sample ArcticOcean_MG_C_3_FD_187437 | JGI IMG/M metagenome (GOLD analysis project Ga0209402, IMG submission 187437) | Marine microbial communities from western Arctic Ocean - ArcticOcean_MG_CB8_126 (SPAdes) (version 2) | ecosystem: Environmental > Aquatic > Marine > Oceanic | place: Arctic Ocean...
GGCCGCTGCCGGTACCGGTCCCACTTGGGGTGCCGAAGCCGCAGGACACGGTCCCACTTGGGGTGCGGCGGCAGCAGGCACGGGTCCCACGTGGGGAGCCGCTGCAGCAGGACATGGCCCCACCTGGGGAGCACAAGCCGCCGGCACACCTGGTCCGACGTGGGGAGCCGCGGCCGCGGGACATGGCCCCACCTGGGGAGCACAAGCCGCCGGCACACCTGGTCCGACGTGGGGTGCCGCGGCCGCAGGACATGGCCCCACCTGGGGAGCACAAGCGGCCGGCACACCTGGTCCGACGTGGGGAGCCGCGGCCGCGGGACATGGCCCCACCTGGGGAGCACAAGCCGCCGGCACACCTGGTCCGACGTGGGGAGCCGCTGCAGCAGGACATGGCCCCACCTGGGGAGCACAAGCCGCCGGCACACCTGGTCCGACGTGGGGTGCCGCGGCCGCAGGATACGGCCAGGCTGCAGGTCCCCCGCCAGTCTGTCCATTGTGCGGGTCAACTGTCTCGACGGATGAGCCGAGCGAAGCGCCGACCGCGCATTAGGTCCCACGGTGAGAGAACCTGGTTGATCCAGACACATTGATGCCTGCTGCACATGTTCGTTGCCGTGGCAATGTGTGGCATGTTTCAGTGGTTCAGCAAATCGACTCTGAGGCGGCTGTCGCAACTGGCAGCCGCCATTTTGACGACCGGAGCCGTTAGGATGCAGCTCTTCACAGAATCTGTGCCTCTGTGGCTGCTTTCGCTTGGTCACCTTCCACCTGATGCCATTGTGCGCGGGAACCTGATTGTCGAGCCCGTTGAGCGGCGTAATCGTGGATTTCGAGTCCAGGCGGATAACGACGGAATCTTCGTCAAGCAAATTCGGAATCCGACAGAGGAACTGACACAAAGTTCTCAACGAGAAGCGGCGTGGTATCGATCGATCGCGGGCTCTGCGGAGTCGAGCCGGTCTCCGTTTGATGAATTACGGCCGTTAACTCCACGGTTCATTGATTATGACCGGGCTCGGTTCGCACTCTTGATTGAGTTGCTGCCAGGTGCTGAGGATCTCTCCCGCGTTCACGCGCGAAGCCCTGGATCGTTCCCGACCGAATGCGCCGCTCTGCTGGGTGAAGCTCTGGCGGCACTGCACCGGATTCCAGCGGCATGTGTTCCCGATCCGTCTGCCGCTCAACAGGGACCCGCGGCACTGCAGGTGCACCACAGCACGGGAGACAATCTGGTTCCGGAAAACCCGATTACTCGACAACTCCACGAGTTGCTCGCCTCACAGCCGGGTGCGGTCCGCATTCTGGACGAGCTGTCCCAGCGATGGCAGCCGATCTGTGCCGTCCACGGAGATCTGAGATGGGAAAACGTGCTGCTCTCATCTGAGGCAGACGGAAAGGGACGTCTGCACGTTATCGATTGGGAACTGGTGGCGGCCGGTGATCCCCTGTGGGATGCGGGCGGCGTGCTTGAAAGTTATCTGCGTTCGGCTCTTGCCAGTTCGGACAACGCGATGACAGGACCCGATCCAGCGGTCTTGCCGGCAATTCGCGAGTTCTGGTCGACCTACGCGTCGAGCTGTCGGATTCCGTACGCGATAGAATCGTCGATGGCGCGGGTCGCCGTGCAGTACGCGGCCGCCCGGTTCATTCAGTCGTCGTTTGAAATAGCCGCCGCGGTCGATGCATCGACCGAGTGGTGCATCTTCCTGCTGCAGACTGGTCTGCAGTTGCTGCAGTCGCCCGAGACCGTGTCGTCGGAACTGTCAGGATGGTCCGCATGATCTGCCACAAGCATGTTGAGCGATTGTGCGACGTCCTGAGCCAGGTCGAGATTGAATCGGCAACAATATTCCAGTTCGGTTCCGATTCTCCCGTGACGGTCGATTCGAAAGTCGCCGCGGACTTCTCAGCTCAGACTCACGGACAAGTCTGGGACGATCCTGTTGATGCACACTGGCCGTTGAGCGAGACGCTTGCCGCCACGCTTTACACACGAGTTTACGCGACAGCCGTTGGAGGTGGTTCGGCAGAGCCAGCCGAATCCATGTCTCCCGATCCCGATTTGCTGCGGTCACTTGAGGCAGCCAATCCCGGTCAATCGCGAGTTTCACGCGGATGGATCGTCGAGACGCTTGAAGCGGAGGGCGCGATCTGCGCGGTGAAGGGACTGCGACACCGCATGGCGTCGGTCGGCGAGTTTCAATCGGTCGGTTTCGTTTCGCAGCCTGTTTCGCCTGGTACGGAAGTCGAGATTCACGTCCCACATGAGTCGACGGAAATACTGCCGGACTACTACTTCGTTCTTGGTCAGACTTTGAACGACCAGTTTGCGACGTTCGAAACGGTTCGCTTCTACTTCAACGTATCAACCGAGTTGACGATCCAGATGCTGGCGCCACTGGTTTCGGCATTGAACTTGTATCAGGTGCCCTTCGAGATGAAATGTCCAAACAACCCGCGAGCATACACCCGGCCGGATACGGTTGTGCTGTACGTCCGAAAACAGCACGCGGTCCTCGTGACGGAAATTTTGCTTGAAGCAACGGAGGACCTGCGCGATCGCTTCGAAGATCAGGTACCGCTCTTCACGAAGCGTCTGGCTCGGGGCATTGGTCAGGCGGATGATCCCATGACTGGTGCCAGTTTCGGGCAGAGTCGTTGTCGCCTCGTGGCGGAGGGATTGGTGCTCGCGTGGCTGACTCAAGTCGAGTCAGCAGAGCAGCGATACGAGTGCGTCCGCCAGAGATTTGAAACTGCCGGACTGGATTTGCAACGCCCATGGCTTGGAACGAGTCAGGTCAACCTGTGAAGAACACCGACTCTGCCTGGCTGAACGAGTCACTGCGGATTGCGCGACAACTCTGTCGCGACGCTGTGTGGAGTGGAGACTGTTGCAACTGGATGGCCTGGTCATTGAACGAAGTGGACAGGCAATCGACGCCGGTCTATCGGTCGTTGAGATGCGATCTGTTTGACGGACTTTCCGGCATTGTCGTGTTCTTTGCACACGTGCTGCCCTTCTGTGATGAACGGCCACTCCGACGGACGCTGGAAGCGTCAGCTCTGCTGATTCTCGACCAGATCGAGGCGGATCACGACTCTGGGACTTGCGGGCTGCTCGGTGGTCGCACGGGCGCAATTCTCGCGATTCTGAAAGCTGCCGACGCGCTTCAAAACGAATCGCTCAAAGAACGGGCCGCTGCAGTTGCTGCGACGATTCCCAACCGTTTCGACGTCGCGGCTCAGTTGGATTTTCTACACGGGTCCGCCGGATGTCTCGGCACGCTTGCGGAAATCGCAGCGTATCTTGGCGACGAGAATCTGATGGCCAGCACTGTCCGGCAGGGAGAGGCCCTGATCCACGCCGGCTCCCACAATGAAGATGGGCTTCTCTGGAATCTCCCGGAACCAACGACTAACTGGCCACCGGTCACCACATGGACGCGACTTGCCGCAATCGTCTGCAGCGTCGTCGAGCTGGCAACCGCATCTCAGCATGCTCCACTGCAGAAAGCCGCGGTGGATGCCGTTCGAGGGCTGTGTGCCGTACTGCCTCGACCGACCTCGTCAACGGAGACCGGTGAATCCGCCGTCAACCAGTTGTGCTGGCGGTGTGGTGTGGCCGGAGCCGGCATCCCGTTGACCCGTATTGTATTCCGCTGCGGCGACGTTCCGTTTGCTGCCGACGCATTGCAGAGTCTTGCCGACCACTCCGTCAACATCACGCAGAATCTACAGACTGAGCCGATTCGTGACGCTTCTCTGTTTGGAGGGTTAGCCGGCATTGTCGACTTTCTGATGTCGGCGAGCTGCGTTCTACACAGACCTGAGCTGCACGCCTCGGCGGTTTCCATTGGCAGGCTCGGAATGGACCAGATCGTCGATGGGGATCGGGTCTGGCCGTGTGGAACGCTCAATGGCCAGGAATCGCCGACCCTGATGCCTGGCCTGGCCGGAATTGGCCTGACGTGTCTCAGACTGCACGGCTCCCAATCGCCCGAAAACAGCCCCTTTCACCTTCCCCTGGACGCACCGGAGAAAGACTGATGCAAACCGCTCCTGAATTCACAGTAAATCCAGATCACGTCATTGCTCTGGGTGAGAAGTTTCTGAATATCAAACTTGCCGGTGAAGGTCCGCCTCAAGTTCCGTGGAACGAGCCAACACTAAAGTCGTTTCGCAAGGCGATCGAGCTCGGTCGTGGCGGGCTGCCGATGGCTTACCGCAAGGGATTCGTCGAGCCGCTCGAAAAACATCTCGAGCGCGTGCTCGCTCTCACTGGTTCCGGCGCCGCGAGCGATGGTGGAGATCCGGATCCGGAACCTGCAGAGACCGTTTTGGGCGCGGTGTATTGTCACGCTCCTGAATTCGATGTTGATGAGCAAACCCACCGGTTTGGAGTCGTAATCGCCGATCTGTTTCGATCGTTCCTGTCGCGGGAAAAACGACTCAATCTCAATCTCCCCCTGCTGGAAACGCTTCCGCCATTGCCGACATTCAAACATCGCAGTTTCGGACCGTTTACCTACCCGGTCGACCGCATCAAAGATGGAATCGATGCGGCTGTTGCAATTGTCAGCATGCCCTCGACGTACCGGAACGACCCCCTCTTGTGGACGTCACTGGCACACGAAACTGGTGGGCATGACGTCACACACGCGAATCCTGGGATGCTGACGGAAATTGAGTCGAACGTCCGTGCCTGGTTCCAGGCCGCCGCGTATCGCTTTCGATCCACAGGGGACACCGAGCACGCCGAATTGGCAATGCAACTGGGTGAGGTCTGGGCTCACTGGGTCGACGAAGCAACGGCCGATGTCTGTGGTGTGCTGAATATCGGTCCTACCTTTCCATTCACGTTCGCTCCGTGGCTGGCCGCGTTGCGTGCGAGTATCAAACAGTCAGAGTTTCCGGCCCTGATGTCTCTAAGCACGTCTGGACCAAAGTCGCCACTCGACCCGCATCCTGTCGACCTCCTGCGGCCATATCTGATGAGCGGAGTGATACAGTCGTTGTACGCGCTCGACCCGCAGCGAAGAGCCAGCTACGTCAATTCGATATCAGAGTTGATGAGCAGTTTTGCCGACGGTAAGGACACGGTCGGAATCGCGGGTGGTATCAAAGATGCTCAGGGCCAGCCTCGAACCATTGAGGTCGAAATTCCGCTCGAACTTGCTGGTCACCTTGCGGCTCAAGTGGGGCAACTGATTGCCAACATGCCCTTGCGGTCGCTAGGCGGGAATTCGTTGCAACAACTGGAAACGTGGAGTGAAACGGACGAGGCACTTGCCCTTCAGATCGCCGATGGACTGCATGATGGTAAAGCGGGGGATCACGATTCCACGCACCTGCTCGCTGGCGGTTCAATCGCGGTTTTGCGTGATCCGGAGTGCTACCAGTCGATCACGGACACACTCAACTGTGGCCTGTCTCAACTCGCACAGCGCGATCCACTGTGGTCCGACTTTCATCCGCACTATTCAGTTTCAATGGGAGAAGCAGTCTGTCAGTCTTCAACAGGTGATTCGTCGCCTGCCAAAGGCCAGTAAGAAGAAGCGTTAGCCCCGAGGGAATGATCAGGAGAATCAGCGGAATTACTGATGTCGCCCCTGGAGTCAGTCAGGTTACACATCGTGTACCACGGTGGCTCGCGCAGTCCCAGACAGACATTGCGACCGCGGAGCGACAGCTTCTCTACGCGATGATCTCCGAGACGGGACGTCCGTTTGCAATTGGTAGTGGTCGGTCCAGGCTGTCTCGAATCTCCGTCTCGTGGTTGATACCAAGTAGATGGTAAACCGTGGCGGCAAGGTCGCCTGTTGAGACGGGATCCCGATCCGGAAACGCGCCCGTGCGATCGGAACGACCGTAAACCGCTCCGCCCTGGACACCGCCGCCCGCGAGGAGCGATGTATAGCACTTGGGCCAATGGTCCCGGCTGATGTTCTTGTTGATCTTGGGCGTACGACCGAACTCGCCCATCCACAGAACCAGAGTCTCGTCAAGCAGCCCTCGATCCTGAAGGTCGTTGAGCAGCACTGGCAACGTCTGCTCCGTAAGCGGGTAATGCCATTCCGGAAGGATTTCGAACATTCTCGTATCATCAAATCCGTGCGTGTCCCAGCCTCCGTCCGTCTTACTTCGTCCACCGATCGTGCGGGAAAAGTAGACGGTCACGAATTTGACTCCAGACTCGACCAGTCGTCGCGCCAGCAGACAACCCTGACCGTAAGTCGTACGTCCGTACGCATTGCGGAGGGTCGTTGGTTCAGAGGAAAGATCGAACGCATCACGAACGCGCGGCGAGTTCAGCATGCCGAGCGCTTTCTGGTAATAAGCATCCAGACCGCGCGCGGCTGACGACTCATCAAGAGAACGCGCCTGCTGATTGATCAGTTTCTGAAGGCTGCGGCGATCGGCCAGTCGACCTGCGGAAACGCCCGACGGGAGGCTCAACTGCGACAGTTTGAAATCCGGGGCGTTCGGGTCATTCGGAATAAAAAGCGGATCGTGGAGCTTGCCGAGAAAGCTGGCACGCTGTCCAGGAGTTGTGGAGCCATCCGAAATTGTGTGCGGGTAGGACACAAAAGTCGGCATGCCGTTCGTGCCTGGCGAAACTGCATCAACCACTGAGCCGTAAGCGGGAAACAGATCGAGCGAGTCCCGCAGCCGCTGATCGTCGGTTGGTGGCTCGACTCCCGTCAGAGCCGTGTAACCAGCCGAATTGTGGTTGTTCATTGTGTGGTGCATCGACCGAATCTGGGCGATGCGGTGCATGACTTTCGCTGTCTCGGGAAGGTGCTCGCACACCTGCATTCCAGGGACCGAGGTTCCAATCCAGTCGTACTTCGATCGGTACCCGTCGGGGGCTTTCAATTTTCTATCGAACGTGTCGACGTGACTTGGTCCTCCCCATTGAAAGAGGAAGATAACGGACTTTGCCTTTGCGACCGGAGCCAATGGACGCGAAACATCCTGTGCCTGCAGGAGCTTCGGCAAAGTCAAACCGAGGAGCCCTGGTCCGCCAACGCGGAGCAGATCCCGTCTGTGAAATTCGCTGATGCTGTTCGGGATTCCGCGGTTCGTCATGCCGAGGTCTTTTCAGCGTCGTAGTAGAAAGTCGTTCGAGTTCAGGAGCGCCCAGGCGACGTCCTCAAGGCCCGGACGTCGGTTTGGCTGGTTCCGAATGTGTACGAGAGCGGCGGCCGATTCATCCTCTGACGGTGCTCGACTCAACGCGGACCAGTACAGGTCGTCAACAATTTGCTCATCCGAATCGTTACGTCCGATTGACTTCCCGATGCGTCCCGTGTCGTCACGCAGAAGCTGATCGATGAGGTCTCCGCCGCACAGTTCAAGAGTCTGCGCCAGTGTCGTTTCGCCGGCCCGTTCGCATTCGCATGACAACTGTCGGCTGGGCTTACCGAACAGAGCGAGGAACCGATCCCCGATCTCCGGTGGGCTGTAGCGATGTCCGCCGTTACGGACTCCGGCGAGCTGAACAGCTTTAGTGCCCGGTTTCTGATCCCCGAACTTCACAGCAACTCCCAGCACTTGCGAGACGGCGTCAAGCGTTTGCTCGGCCGTCAGACGGCTTGGTTCAACACGAGCGAAGAGATGTGCGTTGGCTCGATTTGTTTCGTTCGGAGCGGACGAAAGCTGATAGGTCTGAGAATTCAGGATGTGTCGCATCAGCGGTCGCAGTCGGAAGCCACCACGGACAAACTCCGCCTGCAATGCATCGAGAAGTTCTGGATTGACCGGCGGATTCGTTGAACGAAAGTCATCGACAGGATCAACGATTCCTCGCCCCGTGATCTGATACCAGATGCGGTTGGCCTGCGTTGCCGCAAATCGTTCGTTCGTGGCAGAACTCATCCAACGGGCGACCTGCTGCAGCCGATCCAGCTTTGCATCTTTGCCGGGTTCAGAAATCGCTGATGCGTCACCGGAGGCGCTCAGAAATCGCAGTCCTGCCGCCTGGCCGGTCGCGGCGTTCTTTACGTCGCCTTCATTCTTGAGAAGAACGATTTGCTCACCAGCGAACTCATGCTTGTCGAATTTGTCGCGACGTTTGTTCTCGATGATCTTGTAGTCGATGCGTGCGAAGTAGTTCGACCAACCGTAATAGTCTTCCTGAGTCCAGCGGTCGAACGGGTGGTTATGACACTTCGCACACTGCAGACGCACGCCAAGAAACAATTGCGCCGTGACCTCACCGCGAGTTTCGGGCGTGCGGAGTGATCGGTAGAGATTCGTCGCAGGCACCTTGTAAGTACTGCCTCGCGCCTCCAGAAGTTCTCTTGCGAATTCGTTGAGCGGTTTCTCTTTGACAAAGGAGTTACGAATCCACGCGTGAAATACGGCGACGCCTTTCGTGTCGAGTGTCTTTTCTTCAACTCGAAGCAGATCGGCCCAGCGGAGAGCCTGCATATCGTTGAACTCAGGCGACGCGAGCAGTTCGTCGATCAGGCGCGCCCGTTTGTCGGGTTCGCTGGACGAGACAAACGTCTGCGCCTGTTCCACTGTCGGAAGGAGACCGGTGACATCGAGGTACACTCTGCGGAGAAATGTTGTGTCGTCGCAGATTCCTGACGGATTGATGCGAAGCCGCTTAAGCTGTGTAAAGACAGCCTCATCGATGAAGTTGGCCGGCCTGGGTGCGGCGCTCACGAAGTTGGGATTGTCCGGCACGAACTCAAGCCGGATCGGAATCTGGTGGTCCAGATACCGGGCCGTCACGATGGTCTGACAGGCTCGCTCGGCACTGGCGACTCCATTTTCGCCCACCGAAACAAACAGTGACGACGAGTGGTAAACCACAAGCTTCGACACATCTCTTTCTGAGCCGTCGCTGAATGAAGCTGTCACGCCAAGCTGGACGGAAGTCTCGGGTGCGTAAAGCGTCGCGTGGTTCGGAGACGCAGCGAGGCTTGTCACGTGAGGCGAGTCCTTCGCGTCGCGCGGCATTCCGTCCGCAATCCAGTTCCGAAGGATACGGTATTCCAGAGAATTGGAGTCGAAGCGGCGTCCCCCCTGGTGCGGCATGGACATCGTTGGCTTCCGGAGCAGCAGGCTGGAATCCGGATCGACAATGCTGACTCGTCGGGACCCCAGTTGTCGGGTCAGCGTGACGTAGTCGGCGGTGGGATCCTGGCCCCGCAAGGACAGCTTCAGTCCACCTTTGCCGTTGGCGTTGCCGTGGCACGTGCCCATGTTGCAGCCAGCCCGCGACAAAACGGCCATCACGTCGTGACGGAAAGACGGTTGCTCCGCAGGCAGATCGCGGCTGTACGCAGCGCCGTCGTGACTCAGCGCTGCAACGCAGGCCAATACCGTAAAGTGGATCGTCGTGTGAGATTTCCGGTTCATTAGCGAACAAGGATCGAGGGACTGTTGGGCGAGCAGTCGAGTATAGTCGAACGTGTGCGGGAATCGTGACAGCATCCCATCGGTTCGCCGTTGGGAACGTGCTCGGTCACGCGCACTACGGACGGGGTCGCTCGGGTTCGTCTGCTCCGGCGGACGGCTGATCGCCTCGAAGTTCCCCGTCGATGTCACGACTGGCCTGCGACAGTCGTGGTGCCACAATTGCGATATCAGGAAGTGCGTGGCGCAGGTGCAGGTTGCCATCCTGTGCGCTCGTAAATGCGTCCGTGAAATCGCTCGTTCGATTGTGCCGAATTTGAACCTGACCTGTTGCGCGATTCATCAACGGCGGCCCACTGATCAGGTTGTTCGCCACCAGCAGGCCAGCATTGTCATGCACCAGCCGAATCAGTCGCTTCTGCCGGCTGGTCGGATCGTGAATCGTGTTATGGATAATCGCGCAGTCGGTTGTGTAGTCGGCCAGTATCCCGTTTTCCGGTGTGCGTGTGATGAAGTTGTTCCGCACAATGCACCGCCGACAATGCGTCTCAGTCTCCGCTCGTTTGGAGGAATTGCCCAGACAGATCCCACTGTCGCAATCAATAACAATGTTCTGCTCGATGATGCAGTCGCGTGAGTCGTGCCACAGGAAAATGGCTCCGCGAGCTTCACGTGTGCGACCCTGAATTCCAATGAAGACGTTGTCGCTGATCGTCCAGTTCGTGGCGTACATGATGTCCATGCCGCCGATGTAATTGCCCTGAAACCGCTCCGGCGTGTCGGCCGGATCGTCTGAGAATTGCTTGGGGCGGTCGTTGTAGAACAGGCAGTACTGAATTCGGCAATCTTTCGGTCGCAGCGCTTCGCGGTTCGCCGCCGGAACAGCGACACCTTTGATCCCGCGTTGCCAGATGTTGTGAATCACACAGTTATAGATTGTGACTCGCTGCACTCCGTGGTTGGAATTCAGTTTGAAGCCGTTCCACTTGATGTTCTGAATCGTCAGGTCGGCGATCGTCACACCTTCACATCCGCGAATTCCAACAAGTTCTCCATGGCGGCTGCGCGCCCCGTCGATGACGACACCATCACGCCGGCCGGTCTCGCTCCGCATCGTCACGTTGTCTGTCCGCAGCTCAAAATACCTCGGCATCATGTAGTGGCCATCCGCCAGCAGAATTGTCCCGCCAGGTTTGACAGTCTCTGCCGCACGAAAGAGCTGGTCGACGGTGGCGACCCGGATGATCTGCCCGGTGGGATTCTTGAGCGGTGGGGCCTGTGGAAACCAGGCCTGCGTCGGCACCGAGGATCGTTCAGCGGCCACAGCCGTGGCCGCAACAGCCGCAATGATCAGCGGAATGCACAGCGTCAGTCGATGAGACATAGGAATAACTATTCTTTGGCCAGCACTTGTTCGATCACCTCAGCGTACTTCAGAAGTGTGAGGTAGTTTCGGAGGGCGAATCCGTTCCGGGTCAATGACTCGGCCGAAAAATCTCCGCGATACTGCTTCGGAGCAGACGGGTGGACTCCGTCGCGGGAGATGAGGGTCGGCACGTCGTAGCCCTTGAACTGGTTGAACTTGTCGAGTGCTCCGTTCCAGTCGTCGGGCCGTCGTTTCAGGATCTCGGCGTGGTAATCGATCAGGGGAACATCCAGATCGCGCGCAATCGTCCGAGCGACTTCCGCGTACTGCGCCGCCTTGTCAACGAAACGATGCCGTGGAGGAATCGTACTCAGCAGCACAATCGTCCCGTTATCGAGGCAACGCTGCACAAGCTCGCGTGTCTTTTCCGCGTACTCGGCTTTGGGGACGGAATTCAGATCATTGGTGCCGAACATCACGATGGCGACTTCCGGATTCAACTTCGTCAGCCACGTCGACACATTGCGGTGAGCCCAGCGAATCGTCCGGCCACCCTGGTTTCCGTTCGCTGGACCTTTGCGATCCCAGCAGTCTTCAATCATCCGCGAGCTGACAAGCTGGAACGCCTTGACGACTTCGGGCGAGGCATTGACCCGCTTGTAACGGACGCTCGACCAGAACGCGCGCGAGTCAGTGATTGAGTCGCCAAACTGAGCGAAGATGCCCGGTTTCCCGTCATACTTCGCATGGACTTTCCTCATGGCTGACACCCAGTCAGGAGCATCGCTTTCGCGATCCGGTGAGTCGGGAGTCGATGTCTGTTTCGGTACGTCGCGCTGATCCGTAGCCGCGTCGCTCGGCAATTGCATGGCAATGAAGACGTTCCTCGGTGCCGACGGACAATCGATGCTGTACTTCGCTGGATTCTCAAACGTGAATCGCTTTTCCAGCAACTGACCGTCGATCTCATATCCGTGAGTGACTTCGACCGGTGCCGAGGCTGCGGGCTTTGTGCCCGATGAATGCAGATTGACTCTGACCGCGTTGACACCTGGATCGCCGATATAGCGGACTCGCACGGACTCAGCGGGTTTGTCGAGCACGACGTCACCGTCCCATCCATAATGCCAATGGTCATTCCAGTCGGGCACCGACGCCTTGTAGAGCTGTTGCCAGTCATCCGAATCATTGACCGCGTACCAGATTTCGTTGGCCGTCAGCTTCGCCCGATCCCGACGATGTGCCGCGAAGAACCCACCGAGACTCATCCATTCAATCCGGCGACCCGGTGGAGCTGCAAAGGCCAGTTCCATGTCGCCCTTCACGCGCTGCTGGAATCGATCGGGTTCATAGTCACTCGGCTCGCGATTCCAATATCGGCTCAACTCATTTCGATCGCCCAGGAACGGCGTCTGCATCCACGGAGTCGTCGCCAGACCGCGTTTGTCTCCGGTCTTAAAAGTCAGACGGTTGACGCCTTTCTTCAGGCGAGGCAGCGATGCGGGCGCCAACTGCACCCAGGTCCGCATCCGCAGCGATCTGAGAGCCACGTCGCCACGTTTGCCGGTTAGTGTGAACTTCAGCAGGTACTGATACCGCTCACGCAACCACGGTGTGAGATCGACAGTTCCAGTGATTGATGGTTCGACCGATGACCATGACCGACCGAAATCCAACGAGATGCTGATGCGAACATCTCCCCGCGCCACGTATTGAACAACGGACGCTTCACTGTCATCGGCGCGATCACGAAGCTCTCCGACTTTCGGCACGATGACATATGGCGAGTTAACCTCGAAAACGACTTCACCTGTGCCGTCCCGCGCGAGGGTGATCCCTTCTTCGGTCAGTTCAGCATTCCTGTGATCGAAGACTCCGTCGTCGAAGTCACCGCAGCCTGATTTCAGAACTGGTTCGTATTCGAACAGTCCGTTGCCGTGCGTCCAGATGCTGAAATTGGCGTGATTGCTTTTGGCTCCGTAGGGCTCGCGAGTCAGCAGCTTCTGCCAGAAGTCGCCGCGAAGGTCTTCGTCCTGATGCGCCCAACGGCCACCGCGTGGGTGCCACCAGCGAGTAAATGTCTCGCCCTTCCGCAGCCGATAGTCCATCGTCGAGCCGTGCGACGACCAGCCATAAAAGTAATCAACCGGTTTTTCCGCATAGCCTCGCGCGTACACGGATAGATCGCGATCGTTGGTGAAAAACGGCAGCACTCTTTTTGCGGGACGCGTCCACAGCTCCGGATGCTCGACAACGTCGCGCACGCTGGCGATTGTCTTGCCGTCACTCTCGAACAGAACTCGGCGCAAGTCGACGTCGAAGTAGTGCCAGTCGTTGTCATACCAGACTTCGGTTACGCAGTGATTCGAACCGGGAATCCCAATCGCCCGAGCTTTCTCAAAACCGGTTCCGGCAAAGATACCTGCCGTCGTTGGTCCGAATGCACCGCAGAATCCGTAGCCATAGGTGTTCAGCATTTTCACAGGATCGCGGACGACATGGAGCTGCATGTCGCGCCGATCCGGTCCCTCTCGCGCCGGGCTGAAGTGGAACACGCCCGTCTCGTTGTCAACGAGGTACTTCCAGATCGCCAGCGCCCGTTGCTGCCCTGTGAGGTTATTCCACGCGGAATGTTTCGCGAATGCCTCAAGCGACGTCGTGTCCGCGACGTGCTCCGAAAGGACCCACGGCGAAGTGACATCCGCCTGCGAATGACTGCAGCAAACGGCCAGCAAACAGGCACCGAGTCCCGCAGTCAGCAACGGTCGACGATTCTTCATGGCGTGACCTCCAACGGGGGACGAGCAGTCTCAGCCGTAATTCAGGTGCGTCAGTTGTCTTCATCGCTATCGACGCAACCACGACGGTACCTGGACGAGATGTTTCAAAAGCTATCCGCCTGACTCCGCGAGAGTCAATCGGCCCAATTCGTTCTGCAGGGTCGCCATATCAACCGGCCTTCAGTATGCCTGGCAATTCGACAGACGCGAGCGGCGTCAGATCGGAAAGTCGACTCGAACTCTTCGAAGGAATTGCACTGATGAAAAACACTCAACGGAATTCACCCAGGCCGCTGGCTCGCCGCGATCTGCTGGCCGGTTTCGGGGCTGCTGCCGCGGGCCTGGCGTTCACGAACGAGGTTGTGGGGGACGAACAGAATCCTGCGACACAGGTTCTCGATCGTTCGTCGAGTATTCGCATCTCGGGCATGAAGGCGTATTGGGTTGGTCCAATTGTGTATGTGAAAATCGAGACCAATCACGGGGTCAGCGGCTGGGGTGACCTCAAGGGGGTCGATCCGCGAGTCGCACGAGTTCTGGTGCAATCGTTGTTTGAGCTGATCGATGGCGAGAACCCCACACGTATCGAGCACATCTGGCAGAAGTTGTATCGAGCGCATCGCGATATGCGCGGCGGTGCCCTGATGGTGCATACGATCGCCGCGATCGACATCGCGTTGTGGGACCTTGCCGGCAAGTTGTGGAACGTGCCGGTGTACCGACTTCTGGGTGGTCCGACACGCGACCGCATTCGCGTCTATCACACGCCGAAAGCTCAGAAGGTGCCGCCGCACGGTATCTACGAGCACTCCGGCACACCGGTCGACATTGACCGCATGGTGCAGGCGATTGCCCGCGCGCGGGAAAACGTGGGGCCGGACGGAGCCGTGATGTTCGACGCTCATTCGGCCGTACCACCGGCGACGCTGATTCAACTCGCCGCCGCGATCAAACCGTACGACGTGATGTTCATTGAAGAACCCGCGGTGCCGGGCAACATCGAAGTCTTCAAACGAATCAAAGAGCAGATTGCGATCCCGTTGGCGACGGGTGAGCGCGATCGCACCATCTGGGGAGTCATGCCTTATTTGCAGGAGGGCTGCATCGACATCCTGCAGCCGGACTGTTGCCACACCGGTGGCATCAGCCAGATGAAAAAGATCGCGACGGTGGCCGAGGCGTACTTCGTGCCCCTCGCCCCGCACTGCACGGCCACGTTCCTGGGGATCTCGGCGAGCCTGCATGTGGCTTCGTCGATTCCGTTCCTGCTGATCCACGAGTTCTATCCACAGAACGCCGGATTCAACGTGCCGGGCGTGACTCGCATGGAGTACGAAGTCGACAAGGACGGCTACGTCAGCCTGCCCCCAGGGCCTGGTCTGGGCGTTGAAGTCGACGAAGCGAAACTCGAAACGGAGTCCCGCAAACCTCAGAAGTACCGCTGGCCGGGAGCAACTCTCAAGGACGGATCCATCGCGGACTATTGAGAGGATCCCCTGTTCGGATCACGCGATCGCCGCGAGTACATCACCCGTTCCGACCTGGTCTCCGGCCGATACGTTGACACTGGCGATGGTGCCGCCGACTGGGGCCGTGACTTCCATTTCCATTTTCATGGCTTCGAGCACGAGGATTGGATCGCCCTCGTTCACTGAGTCGCCGGGGTTCGCCACGACGCGCACGACTTTGCCTGGCATTTGCGCCGACACATCTGTTGCGGGTCCTGACGTGGCAGCGGGAGCCGCAGGTCCGTCGCTCGCGCCACTGTCTGCAACACCGACCTGATAGGCCTGGCCGTTGACAAGCGCCGTTCCTCCGTCGATCCGCACCGAATACGACTTGCCATTAACGGACACGGTGTAATTGCCGCTGGTCGATGCCGGAGCCGCTGCGGTGCTTGCAGCCGGAGCGGGGGCTTCTTTCGCAGACCGGTCAATCTTGCGCACGCCGACCTCAGCATCACCTTTCAGGAAGGCGACGCCTTTGTCCTTGCAGGCCGCCACGATGAAGATGTTCTCGTCCGTCGTGGGCAGACCCTCGTCTTCCAGACGCTTGCGCGCCGGTGCCATGCCCTTGGTCGGGTCGGCGTCGTTCAGTTCCAGCGGCGGAGTGGTGGTTGGTTCGAGTTCCAGTTGCTCGCCAGCCAGCTTGACGATTTCCGGATCCGGTGGAACGGGGGTCTTGCCAAAGTAACCGAGAACCATTTTGCCATATGGCTCGGCGATCTTCTTCCACGGGCCGAACATCACATTATTCAACGCCTGTTGAACGTAAAACTGCGACACCGGAGTGACCGACGTTCCGAAACCGCCGCGTTTTACAACATCGCTCATCGCGCGAATCAGGTCCGGGTATTTATCCATGATGCCGTTGTCGCGCATCATCTGCGTGTTGGCCGTCAGGGCTCCGCCTGGCATCGGGCTCCACGGGATAAGAGGCTCGACGGTCGTTGCTTCCGGCGGCAGGAAGTAGTCGGCCATCTGGTCCTTGAAGACTTCTTCGGCGTCGCGGACCTTGTCGATATCGATGTCCAGGTCGTAGTCCATGCCGCGGAGCGCGTGCCACATCACGAGGATGTCCGGCTGGCAGGTTCCGCCGGAACACGGTGCCATCGAAAGGTCGATCGCGTCGGCTCCCGCGTCGAGTGCCGCGATGTTGGCCTGTACCGAGATGCCAGCCGTCTCGTGCGTGTGAAAATGGATGAACGTGCCGTCGGGCAGCATCTTGCGGGCACGCTTAATGGTTTCGTGGACTTTGGACGGAACGGCTGTGCCGGAGGCGTCCTTGAAACACACCGAGTCGTAGGGGATGCCGGCATCGAGAATCTGGCGCAGCACGCCTTCGTAGAAATCCGCGTCGTGTGCACCGGAGCAGCCGGGCGGCAGTTCCATCAGCGTGATCACGACCTGGTGCTTCAGCCCGGCATCAGCAATGCACTGTCCGCTGTAAACCAGGTTGTTGACATCATTGAGCGCATCGAAGTTTCGGATCGTGGTCATGCCGTGTTTCTTGAACAGGTCGGCATGCAGTTTGACGATGTCGCTGGGCTGCGATTCGAGGCCAACGACGTTCACACCACGAGACAATGTCTGCAGGTTGGCATCCGGACCGGCGGTTGTCCGGAACGCGTCCATCATGTCGAACGCGTCTTCGTTGCAATAAAAGTACAACGACTGGAAGCGCGCACCACCGCCTGCTTCGAAGTAATTGAGTCCGGCGTCCCGCGCGGCTTCGAGTGCCGGCAGAAAGTCTTTGGTAAAAACACGGGCTCCATAGACCGACTGAAAGCCGTCCCGGAACGCCGTACACATGAAGGTGACTTTTTTCGACACGTCTATGACCTCTTAACACTCGTGCCGACGCTCTGCGTCGGAACACACCGTGGGACGCTCTGCGTCCCGTAATTGAACGAATGCCTGACGGGACGCGGAGAGTCCTGTCAGGCATTCCAACGCAGAGCGTTGGAACGAGTTGTTACTTCGCCAGCACTGACCACAGCACACCGGCTGCTACCGCCGAGCCGATGACACCGGCGACATTTGGCGCCATGGCATGCATGAGTAAATGGTTGTTCGGATCTTCGGCCTGACCAACCATTTGAACAACGCGGGCGGAATCGGGTACTGCCGAAACTCCCGCAGCGCCGATCAGTGGATTAATCTTATCCTTCAGAAACAGATTCATGAACTTCGCAAAGAGCACTCCGCCGGCAGTGGCGATGGCGAATGAGACGGCTCCCAGAGCGAAGATCAGCAGCGAATCTGCCTTCAGGAACGTGTCTGCTTTCGTACTGGCTCCGACGCAGAAGCCGAGCAGGATCGTCACGATGTCGATCAATGCGTGACGTGCCGTATTCGCGAGTCGCTCGGTAACACCGCACTCCTTCATCAGATTGCCGAAGAACAGCATCCCGATGAGGACCAGCGAAGCGGGGGCGATCATCGCGCAGATCAGAAAGGCCGCCACCGGGAAGATAATGCGTTCGCGCTTCGAAACATTTCGCGGAGGCGCCATGCGGATCAGGCGTTCTTCACGCGTCGTCAACAGCTTCATGATCGGCGGCTGAATGACCGGAACGAGAGCCATATACGAATACGCTGCAATCGCGATGGCCCCCAGTAGATGCGGGGCGAGCTGAGTGGATAGAAAGATGGCCGTCGGTCCGTCGGCTCCGCCGATGATGCCAATTGACCCGGCCTCGGTATCAGCGAATCCCATCCACAGAGCGCCCAGGAATGTGAGAAACACGCCAATCTGAGCGGCCGCCCCGAGCAGCACCAGTCGCGGGTTGGAAAGCATCGTCGAGAAGTCGGTCATCGCGCCGATGCCGAGGAAGATCAGCGGCGGGAAGATGCCTTGCGCGACTCCGAAATACAGATAACTCAGCACGCTGCCGGGTTTGATGACGATCTCACCGTTTTCCAGCACGACTCTCGCGCTGTCGTAAACGGTCAGGGACATGTTGGACATGACCGGGATATTGCCGACGACGACTCCCATGCCGATAGGAACGAGCAACAGCGGCTCGTAATGTTTCACGATACCAAGCGTGATGAACACCAGTCCGATGATGATCATCAGAAGGTGTTCCGGGGCGTCCGCCATGAGGGCGAAGCCGGTGGACCGCAGGAATTCGAAGAGGATGTCCATCGAGTCGACTGGTTAGAGAAATTGATCGCGGAAGACTGACTGAAGAATGGCGGGACTTCCCCCGCCGTTGCACTACGGTCCGCCGTGATGACGGTGCAGGGCGGCTCCGATCGCCGCCACGATTTCGTCATCGCCGGCACGCACCCTTGCGAGTGGGGGTGCTGCGGGCTGAGACGCGGGTTCCGGGAAAACTTTACTCAGCACTCGTAGCATCCTTGGGAGCAGTGCCAGGAACAGACTGATCAATGACAAAGCGACGAATACGATCGACATCCCGGTGATGGCAATTGCGTAGCCACGTGCGTCAATGATGTTCTGCAGATTGAATCTGGAAATCGTCTCAGCGCTGTTGGCAAGGACAGACATGGAGTCCGGACGGTGCTGGGATGTGATTTACTTCGTCCCGCTGATTTGAGCGGCTGCGTACGTCGAGCGCGAGACGAAAACGTGGGATGCCGGGCAAATTAGCAAAATCCGGTTGTCTGTAAAGCGGTCCAGACGGGCATGTACGAGACGCGTGGGCGTCGCTGATCAGCTCCCTTGCCGGAACTGCGCGGAGCTTGTTCCGGCCTACATTCGGCGATCAGTCGCCAGTCCGCACTTCCACGATGATCCCGCCCAAACGCAGCAGGCGATGCACGCGGCTGAACCATAACTCCTGGGCCCACTCCAGACCGCAACGACTGCATTCGTCCTGCAGCTCGGTGCGCTGGAAGGTGCGGCATTTCCAGAGTCGGCTCGACATGGCGCCAAATACGGTGTTTTCCGTACACTGCAACAGGATACGCCCGCCGGGTTTGACGACCCGAGAAAGTTCGCGCAGACCGGGCTCGGGATCCGGCAGGTATTCCAGCACCCAGCCGCAAGTGGCACAGTCGAACGTGTCATCGGCAAACGGGAGCTGGGTCAGATCAGCCGAGACGAACGACAGACGCGGATCATCAAACCGTCGCGAGGCGCGACGCAGCATCTCCGCCGACAGGTCGGTCGCGACAATCTCGGAGTCGTGCTCGGCGTGTCGCAGCAGATGTGTCAGCAGTTGTCCGGCTCCGGAACCGACGTCCAGGATTCGCTGACAGTCCTGCAACGGGAATCCACCACGACGGAAGAAACGCGACGCGAGCGGCTCGTGCAGGCTGACGATGCTCGCCGATCGAAGAAAACGGCCCGCGATGCCTGAGTAATGGCGATGCACGCTGTCACGATACTGCTCGTAAGGCGCGCGCTGGTAGCCACGGTATCGCAAGCGTTCCGAAATCAACTTCTGAATCACGTGACAGTCCCAGAGAAAATCGCCTGACCACGAATCCCGGATGCAGCGGCTCGCCAGCGAATCATCGCGATTCAGGCGACTCCGACTGGCGGTTTATGCGGCGTGGTCTTCGGCGGGAATTGAATCGCCCATGTGTGTGTACGGATGCGGCACGAGTCTGGCGATGGGCTCTGAGTGCGTCAAACGTGCAGAGCAGCCATCGTCCAGCCCTGTCACGGAGCTGGGGCCGGATCGGGTCTCCAACTCAAATCGCGTCCAGATGACCGGTCTCAGACAGAAGTTGAAGTGGATCCGGAATCCGCGATATGATCGCCGCGTCTGACAGATTCGACACGAAGGATCCCGAGTCGCATTGTTTTCCCGTATTCACGGAGCACGGACATGGAAGTCAACAGTCTTGGACCCGTCAGTGGTGGATCACCGATTCGCCGGACGACTCCACCAATAGCCGCGTCTCCCCCGGGAGCACCGGCGGTGGGTGCAGCCCGGCCCGTCGCGCCAACTGACGAGTTGGAACTGAGTTCCGTCAATTCGACCAGCAACAGCGTGGACCTCAACAGTGAGTTCCGGTCGCAACGGCTGGCTCGAATTCAGCAGCAGATTGCTGATGGCACCTACGAAACCGCTCAGAAGCTGGACGTTGCGGTGGATCGGATGCTCGATCGGTTGCTGGGCGAATAAACTCGACTGCCGAATCTGACAGCCAGTGTCGGGAGCCATGCGGCTCCGGTGGAAGCCGGATCGCGGGACTCCCGTTGTTTTGCGCGCAGGCCATCAGATTGATCTGCAAAGACGAGGCGCCATTGCGTCGACGCTTCGATATCGGGAGTTCCGAGTGACTGACATTGCTGCCCTGGACACATCAGCCGCACCCACGGAGAAGTTTCAGGAATATCTGCGCACCAAGGGTCAGCGCCTGACTCGGGAGCGGGCGATCATCGTCGAAGAGGTGTTTTCGTCGCACGAACACTTCGATACCGACGTGATCATCGAGCGTGTCACACACCGTACGGACAGCCGGCGAGTCAGCCGCTCGACGGTGTATCGGACGCTGACCTCGATGGAAGACGCTGGCCTGATCCGCAAAGTCGCTCGCCCGCATGGTGCGGATGTCTATGAGCACGACTATGGCTACCCTCAGCACGATCACATGATCTGCGACCAATGTCGCGAGCTGATTGAGTTCCGGAACCGGGAAATCTCGGACTTAATCGAGAAGATCGTTGCCACGCACGGGTTCCTGAAGACCGGCCATCGGCTGGAAGTCTACGGCACCTGCGAGAAGTGCCGCCGCCCGAAACAGCGCCGCTACCGCAAGCTCGACATGATCTGACCGGGTAAACCAGCCAGGCTGGAGTGATGGACAGTTCCCGGAGTCTTCGAATTGGGGCGAAAGTCGCCCCTTCCGCGCTGACGATGACAGTCTCAACGAGGATACTGCTGCACGCCGAACAGTATCGTCCCCGTAATTTGCCCAGTTCTTCCAGATGTCAGCGTCACGCCGAAAGGATACTCGAGTGACTCCGCTCCGATTTGCTCTCGTAATTCACAATCACCAGCCCATCGGCAATTTCGACAGCGTGTTCGAACAGGCGTACGAGGATGCGTACCGCCCGTTTCTCGAACTGCTGCAGGAGTTTCCGGGGCTCGCCATCACGCTGCACAACTCGGGGAGCCTGCTGGAATGGCTTGTCGACCACCGTCCGGAATACGTCGATCTTGTCCGTTCGCTGGCAGAACGCGGGCAACTCGAAATCATCGGTGGTCCGTTCTACGAACCGATTCTGGCGGGTATTCCGCAGCGGGATCGCGTCGGACAGATTCAGCTCTATTCGCGGTTTCTCGAAAACCACTTCGGACAGGCAATTAAGGGAATCTGGATTCCCGAGCGTGTGTGGGAACAGTCCTTCGCGCGAGACATCGTCGATGCCGGTATCGAGTACACGATCCTCGACGACTCGCACTTCCGGTCGGCCGGACTGACGAGTGACGACTTGACGTCGTTCTTCCTGACGGAAGATGAGGGTCGTCTGCTGAAGGTTTTCCCGGTCTCTGAGCCGCTGCGCTATGCGATACCGTTCCAGCCACCGGAGCGTTCGATCGAAATCATGCAGGGCATCCAGCAGCAACATCCGGGTGCCGTTGTCGTGATGGGAGACGACGGCGAGAAATTCGGGAGCTGGCCAGGCACGAAACAATCGGTCTATGACGAGGGCTGGCTGCGGCGGTTCTTTCAGTTACTGCAGGACAATTCCGAGTGGCTCAAAGCTGTGACGCTGGCCGAGTGCGTCGAGAACGTACTCCCCGCGGGCAGCATCTATCTGCCAGACAGCAGCTATCGCGAGATGACCGAATGGGTGCTCCCGACGGAACGTCAGAAGGTGCTGCTGGGCCTGCGCAGGAAGAAGGAACGTGAAGACGAGGACTGGCCGAAACTGGCAGACTTCGTGCGTGGTGGCGTGTGGCGAAATTTCCGCACGAAGTACCCGGAAGCCAACGACATGTACTGCCGCATGTTGCAGGTCAGCCAGCGGCTGGAAGAACTGATGGCCGCGGATACGGAACGCGAGCAATTCGACCTGCTCAACCGGGCTCGCACTGAGCTGTACCGCGGCCAGTGCAACTGCTCCTACTGGCACGGTGCGTTTGGCGGGCTCTATCTGCCGCATCTCCGACACGCGGTCTACGAACACCTGATCGCGGCCGACACGCTGCTGGAACAGGCTGCGGCCAGTCTGACCGCGTCACGCGACGGACGTCCGGCGGCCGATCGCTGGGTGCGTGTTGATTCCGGCGATTTCAATCACGATGCACGTCAGGAAGTCCGGATCGCGGGTGATCGGCTCGTCGCGTTCCTGGCACCCGGTCACGGCGGCCATCTGTACGAACTCGACGTGCGCGGCATCCGACGCAATCTGCTGGCCACACTGAATCGGCGGCCCGAGATCTACCACGATGTCATCCGCGAGGCTGCCCGGTCAGGCGGAGCGGACGATGGCTTGAACGCTGCCAGCATTCAGGGGGAGGTCATCTGCAAACAGGAGGGACTGGACCAGAAGATCGCGTACGACCATTGGCCGCGTCGAGCACTGGTCGATCATTTCCTGCGTCCGGGACTGACGCGTGACGAGTTCCGAGCCGGAGACGGACATGTCAGCGATTTCCACACGGGAGCCTACCAGTCACTGATTCGTCGCGGACGCGAACAGAGTGAAGTGTGTCTGGCGCGTCGTGGCACGCTCGCATCGTGGGAGGTGCAGGTCACCAAGACGGTGACTCTGGATATATCGAGCGGTGGTGAACTGCGAGTGCATTACCAGCTCGACGATCTACCCGCCGGAGTGCCGCTGCACTTTGCCGTTGAGTTCAACATTGCCGGCCTGCCGCCCGGAGCGTCCGATCGGTACTTCTACGATGGTGACGGCCAGCGCATCGGACAGCTCGAAACAGAACTCGCCATGTCCAACTGTCGACGGCTGGGCCTTGTGGACGAGTGGCTGGGCGTCGACATCTCGCTGGAAATGTCTCAGCAGAGCGGCCTGTGGGCGTTCCCGATCGAAACCGTCAGTCAGTCAGAAGGCGGATTCGAGATGGTGCATCAAAGCTGCTGTGTTGTCCCGCACTGGGAATTCGAGCTGCCGCAGGGCGGAAGCTGGTCGGTCGACATTACGCTGGGCATCGACACATCCGCGGCGCAAGCTCGCGAACTTTGTTCGAGCGCTGAAGCTGCCTGCTGAGCGGCTCAGCTCGCTTGAGGCCGTGCCTGAGCCGTAGCCCGATTTCTCCGAAATCGGGACCAGACGACATCGCAATCTGCCGGCACATCGACCGCCGCTCAGTCTTGCCAGGTCCAGGGCAGCGGATTTCGGAGAAATCCGCCTACCGCTTCACGGCTTGGTTCCTGGACAGGTACTAAGGAGCGGGCACTGGTGACGTTCCACTTTCCTGCGGTGAGTCCACTTCACCCGGCAGGATGAGTGCCCCGGCCGTTGCATTGCGAATGAACGACGGCGTCTTCGATGTCGCCGGTACCGGACTGGTGAATGCGGTCTGAACGCTGGTCGTACAGGGCACGAAATAGAACGGCATCCCGTTGATCCAACGTTGTTGCGTCCCCTTCGGCATGTTGGGGATCGCTGCTGACGGGTGGTCAGGCTCGGCTTCGTTCCACCATTGCTGCACGGGCGGCTGCAGGTGTTGATACGGGCCGGGTGTCCGCGGCGTGTACGTCCGAAAAGTCGGCACTGTATTCACCGGCACGGTCGAGAACGGCAGACTCTGCTCCAGCTTCGCGATCACGTCAGCCTGTTGCCTGATGAGGGCCGACTGTCGGGAAGACTCCACTTTCAGGTCGGCAATCTGTTGCTGAAGCAGTTCGATACTGGTCTGCAACGACTGCAGAGATGGTTCCGGCTGCGTTTCCTTGACCTGTTCAACTTCAAGAGCCACAACGCTGCCCGCACCGATTAACAGGCATGTCAGAACGGGGAGGGTCAGTCGTTTCATGGCTTCGCATCCTTGCTTGAGTAGCCGCGACAACTCCGACAACGCATCAGCGTGCCGGGTGCAGGATAGAACAGGAACGCGATTCGAGTGAACGCCGATCTTCAACGAACGAAAACGACGGCGACTCGTCGCGGCCGTGTATAGACCGCCTCTTGAATCCGGGCCGATGCGACGACAGAAACAAAAACAGCCGACGGGAATCGCAGGGATTCTCAGCCGGCTGTTCTGTCTCAATATGACTGATCCGTCGAAACGTCAATCAGTCGACGATCTTCAGTTGGCCCGTTTCCGGGTCTGTCACCAGCGACCGAATTTTCGGGCCCTATCTGACCTGCAGCCGACCATCGTCGGTTTCCTCCACGACCAGACCCTGATCCGACAGCACGACACCGCGGGCACCCAGTGCACCGGCCGTGGCCAGCCGCGCGGTCTGATACGACTGCCTGACATGCTCCTGCGCGATGCTCGGCGAGCCCTGCACGTACGATGAGCCACTGGTTGAGGCCGCTTGCGAACCGCCCCTGCCACCCCCCTGAGTCAACGAGTAGCCGCTGATTGCGACACTCTGATCGAACGCCCGCACCGCCATTGCCATCTCGGCGACCTCATCGCTTACGGCGTTCGACAGCACTCCTACCCCCGCCGAAGTCGCCAGCACGGCGACCGTGCCAAGCATCACCATTTCGGCAGTCATGATCGCTCCGGCTTCATCTGTCCACATTTTTCTCAATACGTTCATGATGTGTCCTCCTCTTCTCTCGTGAAAAAGGTGTGTGTCTCTCCCTGCCAGAATTCTCCAATTTGACAGGATGTACGGATCGTACCGATTATGCGGGCCGAATGTAAAGATAGGAATAATAAATAAACTGCGGTATTCATGAGCAGGGAATCTTGCGGGCTGTCCCTTTCGGGTGGTCCGATGTGCCGCGAGAGCAACTCGCGGAATGCACAACGACCCATTGACTCGTCAGTCAGCGAGAGTGGACCAGCCGGGATGACTCAGCAAACCGTCCGCGACGCTTGGTGCATCTCCCCCCTGAGGGCAACGCCGTTAAGCATTCTCGTTCCAAGGCTCTGCCTTGGAACGCACTGACAGAGAGGCTCCGCCTCACGTTCATCGCCGCGAGGCAGAGCCTCGAAATCATTGCTGTCCAGGGCAGAGCCCGGGAACGAGGGCCTGAAAACACTTCACGGCGTTACCGTGAGGGCTCCCTGTTTCGCTGCGGTCGCGGGCAGCGATGACGGTGGCTTGTTCGGCAGGAACCGACTCGCCATGATCGGTCGCAGTCGATTGCGACGGTCAGTTTTGAGAAAGGGCTCCCGCATGCAGCTTGTGGTTGCGATCCGTCTGGCAGTGATGATGTTCCTGCAGTTCCTGATTTGGGGAGCCTGGTACGTCACAGCTCCGCGAGCCCTGTCGCTGCTGGGATTTTCTCCCGAGGACTTCGGCTGGACGTATTCTGTCGGCCCGATCGCGGGCATGATTTCGCCGATCTTCGTCGGCCTGATCGCCGACCGTTACATGCCGACACAGGTCGTGCTGGGCATCATGCATCTACTGGGTGCGGCGGCGATGTACGGTGCCATTGTGATGATGGGACAGGGAGCATCTCCGGACACCATCAACCTGCTGTTCTTCCTGCACATGCTGTGCTACTTCCCGACGCTGGCTCTGACGAACAGCCTGGCAATGCAGAACATGTCGGATACGTCGAAGCTGTTTCCGCTGGTTCGCGTGTTCGGCACGTTCGGCTGGATCGCAGCTGGCTTCGCTCTGAACGCCCTCGACCTCGCCAACAATGTTGGCATGTTCGAGCTTGCTGCCGGTGCCAGCGCGTTGCTCGGCATTTACAGCTTCACACTGCCCCACACACCGCCGCCAGGCAAAGGGCAGAAGTTCCGCATTGGCGACGCCCTCGGTCTGGACGCGCTGGTGCTGCTGAAACGGCCGTCCTATTTCACGTTCATGCTGAGTTCATTCCTGATCTGCATCCCGCTGGCCTTCTACTACCAGATGGCCGAGCGCACTCTGATTGCAGGCGGCGTCTCGGATACCGAAGTCAAAATGACGTTCGGACAGATCTCTGAGATCTTCTTCATGGTGGCGATGCCTCTGTTCTTCGCGCGACTGGGCGTGAAGTGGATGCTGTTAGTCGGCATGTTTGCGTGGGTTGTTCGATATGCCCTGTTTGCGATCGGCACACCAAATGAAGTCACGTGGATGCTGCTGTCTGGCGTCATCCTGCACGGAATCTGCTACGACTTTTTCTTCGTGACGGGTCAGATTTACACGGACCAGGCCGCTCCACCGGAAATCCGCAGTCAGGCTCAGGGCATGCTCGTGTTGTTCACGCTCGGCCTGGGGATGCTGATCGGAGCACAGATCGGTGGTCGGGTTGAATCAGCATTCACACCGGCAGAATCCACTCGACTGGCCCAGCAGGCCAGCGATCTTCGCGAGGAAGCTAAAGCGGAAGGCGTGACTCCTGCGGAGGCCGAGGCGAAAGAAGCCGAGGCGGTCGCCATTTCACGACAGGCCCTGGCCGCGAAGAACTGGAAGATGATCTGGGCGCTGCCAGCGATCGGTGCGGCCGTGATCCTCGCGCTGTTTACAGTCACGTTCAAAGAGGACCCACCAACGGCCATCGATCCGGTACTCGTTGACCCGGTCGTTCCTGCCGGAGATTCCGGTGGCCAACCAGAGCCTGCCCCCGCGTAGTTCACGTCTCGACTCACCGGACCACGATTTGCGATCAGTGTTTTCCCTTGGGTAGAATCGCCGAGCCCAGTCAAGGCTGTTCGCCTTTGGCAGGACACGCTCATTCAGGATCCGCACTCAGCGGACGTGTTCATGAACCCCGATCGGAACGCATTTCACTGGTCTCTGCCGCTGGGAACCTGGTTCGCGGTGCGCGTGCGTGTCAGTGTTTTCTTTCTGCTCATCCTGCTGGTGCTGTGTCACCGGCTCGAAAGTGTGCAGTTGGGACTGGTCTTCGGCGCCGTGCTGTTTCTAAGCGTGCTCTTCCACGAATTCGGACACGTCTTCGCAGCACGCACCACTGGCGGCGATGGCGATGAGATTCTCATCACTCCGTTCGGTGGACTGGCGACCTGCATGCCAGCGCCGACGTTTGCATCTCGCTTCGGTACTGTGGCCGGCGGTCCGCTGGTAAATCTGGTTTTGTGTCTGATCACTTTGCTGCCAGTCATACAGTCGCAACACACAGCCGCGTGCCTGAATCCCTTCGTCTTTCCCAACGTCACGCTGAGCGGGTCGGTCCAGGACGTCGTGCCTGCTTTGCTGCTGATGCTGTTCACGGCCAACTGGATATTGCTGCTGATTAACCTGCTGCCGGTTCATCCATTGGATGGCGGACGAATGCTGTACCTGGCACTGAGTGCAAAGCTGGAAAGCTTCGTCGCCCGCACGGTCTACCTGCGGATCGGAGCCTTCTGCGGTCTTGTGTTTCTGATCGCCGGTCTGTTCTACGACAGCACGATCGTCATGCTGATCGGAGCCATCATCCTGCCCCTGAACATCGCGGAAGCTCAACAGCCACAGATGCAGGACGCGTCCGAAGAATCGTTCATGGGTTACGATTTTTCACAGGGATACACGAGCCTGGAACGGTCGGATGCGGGTTACGACGATGAACGTAGCCCCGGCTGGTTGGCGCGTCGCAAAGCGCAGCGTGAAGAAGAGAGACTGCAACGGGAACAGGAGCAGGACCGCGAAATGGAATTGCGACTGGACGCGCTCCTGGAAAAGGTGCACACCCAAGGCGAAGGTTCGCTGACGGCCGCAGAAAAGCGACAGCTCAAAGAAATCAGCAATCATCTGCGCGACCGCGGACGTCCGTCGTAGCTACGGTCACCAGAACGTGGACTCGCCGCTATCCCCACCGCCAGGCGACGGTGGCTGCAGACGCTGTCAACGTCGGCTGGCTTTACATCCACTCTTTGATTGGATGACCGTCAATCAGACGTACGGGGCGGTTGTCGGGGCTCTGGACGATCAGGTCGATGGGCAGTCCCAGTTTGGAGTAGACCGTCGCGGCGATGTCTGGCGAGTTGTATTCGTTCTGCACGACATGCCCGCCTTCACCATCCGTCGCACCAAGGATCGATCCGCCCGGTACGCCGGCTCCGGCCATGATCGCGAATCCTGACGTTGCCCAGTGATCGCGTCCGCTCGCAGAATTGATCTTTGGCGTGCGACCGAAATCTGTCAGCCAGCAGACCAGCGTCGTGTCCAGCATGCCCTGCTGTTCGAGATCCGCCAGAAGCTGCGGAAGCGCCTGATCCACAGGCGGCAGGCGGCTTTCTTTCAACGATTTGAAGTTGTTGGCGTGCGTGTCCCAGCTTCCGTCAGTCACGGTCACGAACCGCACGTCGGCCTGAATCAGTCGCCGAGCCAGCAGGCAGCTCTGTCCGAATCGGTTGCGGCCGTATCGGTCGCGGAGCTTCGGGTCCTCCTGGTCGATCGCAAACGCTTTCTTCGTCGATGGCGAGGTGATCATGTTGAATGCAGCTTTGAAGCTGTCATCCAGAGCGTCGAACTTCGCCGGCTGAACGTCGGCCTGTTTCTGCACATCGTCCAGCCTCGCGAGCATGCGCTGACGGCGATCGACACGACTCATGTCGACGCCCTTGGGCGGACTGATGTCCCGAACCGTGAACTTCGCTCCGTTAGGATCTTCAAGCATCTCAAACGGCATATGTTCCAGGCCCAGAATCCCGGACATCCCGCCGCCATAGCGCCGGTCGACCTGACTGCCCAGTTGCACGAAGGGTGGAAGATCCGATTTGAAGCCCTTCATGTGGCTGACGACCGAGCCGTACGTTGGATAGGCCATGGCCGCGTTGAAACGTCGACCTGACATGACCCACTGATCGGCGGTGCCGTGGCTGCCATTCTGTGGATTCCAGCCGCGGAGCACGGCAAAGCGATCCAGCTCTTTGGCCATGTTGGGCACGATTTCTGTGAACTGCACGCCGGGCACGGCTGTGTCGATCACGTCGAACTCGCCACGAATACTAACCGGAGCTTCCGGTTTTGGATCGAACGTGTCGTGGTGAGATGTGCCGCCACGTGTCCAGATCAGGATACAACTGATATCCCGGTCGGATGACGCAGCCGCGGCTTTACGCCCGGCCAGAAACGTTGGCAACGACAGGCCAAGACCACCCAGAGCTCCGAGCTGCAGAAAGCTGCGTCGCGAGTGGCCTTCGCACGTATGGTCGGTTCCGGTGAGGAGGTTCAGCATGGTGATGCTCCGAGTAGCTGACAGTCGCGGGTGACTGAAACGCGGTGGGACCGTAAGGCGGGTGGATGGTCCTGGGCGATGAGATTCGCCCCGGATTGGGAACAGAAATGCTACAGATCCTCGGCCAATGGATCAAAGGACGTTTGTCTGATCGACCATATGGTCGCCCGAACCTGGGCTCCTTGAGGTTTCCCGGAACCACTCCTACACTCGCGCGCTGTTCGAGGGGTGAGGTGTTCAGCAGCGGATGTGACTCGTGGAAATAACGATCAACGGAGACGCCCGGGAGGTCGAACCCGGGACGACAGTCGCTCAACTGCTTGAACAGCTCGAAATGCAGCCGCGATTTGTGGCCGTCGAACGCAACCTCGAATTGGTCCCGCGTGCGACCCACGCCGAATGCATGCTGAGTGACTCCGACCGGCTCGAAATCGTGACGCTCGTTGGCGGGGGCTGATTGCAAATCATCAGGTGCAAGATGGCTGACAAACCACTCGTCTTCGGTTCCCACACGTTGCAGTCCCGGCTGATTGTTGGCACGGGCAAGTACTCGACGTACGAACTCATGCAGGAGTGCCTGGAAGCGAGCGGTTCGGAAGTCATCACGGTTGCCGTCCGCCGCGAGCGGCTGGTAGATGCCAACGGCCGGAACATCCTGGATTTCATCGACCTCGGCCGTTACACGATTCTGCCCAACACGGCCGGTTGTTTTAACGCCGAGGATGCGATCCGCGTCGCCCGACTGGGTCGCGAGATACTCGAAGGGCTGGAGAATTCCGGTGCCGACTGGGTCAAACTGGAAGTGCTCGGCGACACAAAGACACTGCTGCCCGATCCCGTCGCCACGCTGCAGGCCACCGAAGCGCTGGTCAAAGAGGGCTTTCAGGTGCTCTGCTACAGCACCGACGATCCGATCACGGCGAAGCGCTTGAAAGAGGCCGGAGCCACATCAGTGATGCCGGCTGGCAGTCCGATCGGCAGTGGTCAGGGAATTCTCAACCCCAACAGCATCGGCATCTGTCTGGAGTACCTGAAGGACGACGATCCCACGTACCCGGTCATCGTCGATGCTGGCGTGGGCACTGCGAGTGATGTGGCCATGGCGATGGAACTGGGTTGTGACGGCGTGCTGCTCAACACAGGCATCGCCGGAGCCCGCGACCCACTGACGATGTCCCACGCCATGAAGAACGCCTGCATCGCCGGCCGCCAGGCATTCCTCGCCGGCCGCATCCCAAAGAAACGTTACGCCACCGCCTCAAGCCCAGAAACCGGCACGATCACTGGTTGATCGATCCAGGGATTTGTCCTCCGGGTACGAGTTGATCGCGACCTGTTCGAGCACACGCGCGTCATGCATCTGGTGCGACGTCTGATCGAGTAGCTATTGAGACGCGCGAAACGCATCGGTAAGCTAACCTGCGACGCCGGAGGCGGTGTCACCAGAAGCGGCTGTAGTTCAGTGGTAGAACGGAAGCTTCCCAAGCTTCAGGTGTGGGTTCGATTCCCATCAGCCGCTCTTCCCAAGCCTCGCTGTCAGAACATGGCAGCGAGGCTTTTCTATTGGCTGGTCACGATGTTGCGGCCCTGTATTCTTAACCGCAGAGACGCAGAGGACCGCTGAGTTCAAAGCCTGCCTGACCGCAGCCGTCTGCGGTCATCAGTCCGGTACGTCGCTCTTCGCTGCGCTGTCTCCGCCTGCTCCGCGACGGCTACGACCGCTTCGCTCCGGCTCCTCACCTCCGGTGCTTGAGCTCACTCCCCTGAACTGGAGCAGCGGAAGCCCAGGCTGCGGTCACGGCCGCCCGGGCGGTAGCCACCCCGGTACGCCGCCCGCACGCCCTGCGCGGAGTCCGCCCAGCTACCACCACGGATGACCCGGCCCGCTGACTCTTGCTCATAGATCGGATCTGTGATTGCGTCGGCGGTGTAGTCACGCCAGGCGGCGTCTCGACACCACTCCCAAACGTTGCCCAGCATGTCGTACAGACCCCACTCGTTCGGCTGGAGTTCCGCGACGGAGTGAGTCTCGCCGGCAGCGTTGGCTGTGTACCAGGCGATCTGTTCCAGTCCCGACGCGTGACCTTGGCTGTCTGTTTCCAGGTCGCCGAGATACGTTGCCGTCTGCGTTGTGGCTCGATAGGCATACTCCCACTCGGCCTCAGTGGGGAGCGCCAGATGCAGATCGGGCAGCTGGCTGTTGAGCGTTTCGATGAATGTCTGGCATTCTTCCCAGCTCACGTTTTCGACGGGACGGTCATCGCCCTGAAAGTCGCTCGGATTCTCGCCCATGACCGCTGTCCACACCGCCTGCGTGCAAGGGGTGTCAAACAACCAGAAGCCGCGACTGATCGTCACTTCCTGCTGAGGCTTGTCTGTGTAACCCAGCGTTTCTTCGCCTGCAGACGATCCCATCAGGAATGTGCCAGGTGGGATCCACCGGAGGCTTTGCTTCGCTTCACCGACGTGAATCTCGACCCACGGGCCGTAGTCATCTTCGCCCCACGCGGCGGCCCAGTTCGGTGGGATGCCGTTGGCGAGCGGGTGGTCGAGTGTGGAGGGGCCGAGTGCGGGCATGCAGAGACAGTCCGGGAAGAAAAGCGGCCGGCCGGCGAGCTTTCGCGAACGCTGCTGCTGGACGCTACTGACACACCGGTGGCCATTTTCTATTCGCCGGTCGGACACGCCTTGCAGCGTCACCACCGGACAGGACACGGGTCTGTTCAGGGAGGAACCATCCAGTTCCTTCGTGAGCTGGAGCAGCGGAAGCCCAGGTTGTGGTTACGGTTGCCCGGGTGGTTGCCATTCCGGTACGCCGCCCGCACGTTCTGCGCGGAGTTCGCCCAGCTACCACCACGGATGACCCGGTTCGCTGACGTTTCGACCCGTGCCCCCAACTCGCCCACCGTGATACCACTCACACAGCACAATTGCGAGCGCACAGACGCAAGGCTGTCGTCATTCCCAGCCGGAAGAGATGCGCACCCCGATCGGAAACTGGTGATCGTCACCGTCGAATCGTGACCGTGTCCGGACACACTGCCCGACCCAGTTGCGGGCATCCGCGTCCGCAGTCATTCCGAGGGCCGCGTCGACACACCGCTGCAGTTCCCGTGAAGTGATCCGGCCGGCCAGCCACTCATCTTCCCAGTGAGTGAGCGCGTACACGAACCGGTCACGCCGCGTGCGCCCGAGGTGGATGGTCCCGGAAAAGACTCGATATCCACAGACAGTCACGCCTTTGACGCTGCGGTTGACCTGCGTCGGTGGCCGGCACTGCAGATGCAGCGTTGCGTGCAAAAACTCTTCGGCGGCGTGGACCGTGGCGTGGACTTCGCTGGCGTTTTCGCCCCAGAACACGAAATCGTCCATGTAGCGAACCAGACCAGCGACACGCCGGTCTTCCAGCAGAAACCGGTCCAGTGGTCCGAGGTAATAATTCGCGAACCACTGCGATGTGAGAGCACCGATGGGTAAGCCCTGACCGTTCCCGTCTCCGTAGGCGTCGATGATTCGGTCGACGAGTGCCACGGTGCCGCGTCCTTTCAGCCGGCGTCGCAGGAGACTCTTCAGGACGTTGTGGTCGATGCTGGCAAAGTAGTGGCGGATGTCCATCTTCGCGTACCACGGGAAGCGGCGGGCGTGCTGCTGCGTGCGTTTCACTGCGGCTCGTGTGCCCCGACCGGTCAAACACGCGAACGTGTCATCGACCAGAGCACATTCCAGCAGCGGCCCGACGTGCCACATCACGGCGTGCTGCAGGACACGTTCACGGAAGCAGGCAGCCGTGATGATGCGTGGCTTGGGATCGCGTATGTGGAATGTCCGTGCCCGGCCGATCTCGACCGTGCCGTCGAGGATGTCACGGCGTAGCGTGGTGAGATTGGACAGCAGATTGTCGAGGAAAGCACGGACCTCGTGCCTCGTCCGCTTGCCCGCAGATGCACGCCAGGCTGCGGAAGCCAGATTGTCCCAGTCGGCAATGTCGTCGAGGCTGACGTGGGTCGGATTCATGAGTCGGTCGGCGTTTCCTGCTGGTTCGGTTCTGCTGCCGAGTCGCTGGCGACCGGGCGCGGTTCGACACGCATGATCTCCAGGAACGGCTCGGAGTACTTTTCGATGCGTACCTGGCCAACGCCACTGATCTTTGCCAGTTCGTCTTTCGTCGTGACGTGGCGGCGGACGATCTCGGCCAGATGCTCATTGTTGAAGACCGTGTAGGCGGGCACCTCGTCGCGTTCCGAAAATTCTTTCCGCAGGACGCGGAGCTTCGCAAAGATCCGGAACTGCTCCTCGGGCAGGACTTCGCGATAGTCGATGCGCTCCTTCGACTTCGTGCTGGGACGTGGAGGATCACCGGTCTCATACGTCACGCAGATCGACCAGACACTGTTCGGACCGTCGGCCACGAACTGACGGTCGATCGAGCTGACCCGGTGTGTGCTCAGGAACCGGTTCAATTCATCCGCGGCATTGGCCGCATGGATCGGGATTCTGAAGAACTGAAGCTGCATGTCGAAGTTGGCTTGTCTATTTGTATACTAGTTTTATGGCGTTTGTTCAGCCCCTCGCCTGTGCCGGCTCGTCGCTCTTCGCTGCGCTGTCTCCGCCTGCTCCGCGACGGCTCCGACCGCTACGCTCCGGGCTCACTCCCTGAACTGGAGCAGCGGAAGCCCAGGCCGTGGTCACGGCTGCCCGGGGGGGAGCCAAGCCGGTACGCCGCCCGCACGCCCCGCGCGGAGTACGCCCAGCAACCACCACGGATGACCCGGTTCGCCGACGGTTCGTCGTCTGGATGGCGCTGGTCGTAATCGCCCCGCCACGTATCCTGACACCACTCCCAGACGTTGCCCAACATGTCGTACAGCCCCCACGGATTCTCCGTCAGCTCAGCCACGTCATGCGTCTCGCTGCCGGCATTCCGCGTGTACCAGGCAATCCGTTTCAGATCGTCCTGTGTCGCTTCGTCGTCAGGATCGAACCCGCCAAGGTATGTGGCTGCTTCCGTGCTGGCACGGCACGCGTACTCCCACTGTGTTTCGGAAGGCAACCGCAACTGCAATCCCCGTACGGCATCACTGAGCTTCGGAATGAATTCCTGACAGTCGTCCCAGCTTACGGTTTCGACTGGCCGGTTCTTCCCCTTGAATTCGCTGGGATTCTCCCCCATCACCGCTTCCCACAAAGCCTGAGTGCACGGCGTGTCGAACAACCAGAAGCCTCCTCTGACCACAGCCTCATGCTGAGGCCCTTCATCACCATACCTTCCGGGCTCCGACTCGGGGGATCCCATCAGGAATCGACCGGGAGGGATCCAGCGCATGCGCTGCGTGACATCCTCAGCCTGTTCCTGCGGAACAGTGAACTCGGCCCACAGGCCGTACTGGTCCCGGCCCGTGCGTCTCGCCCATTTGGGACGCGGCGTCTGGCAGAGGAACACGTCTTCCAGATCGGTGCGGATGCGCACGACCGGTCCCTGCGGGACCGGTGAATACTCGGCGTCGCCGGCACTGATCCGCACCCCCCGGTCTTCGCTCGCTGGTTCGCTGTCTCCGGCCGGCTCCGCTATCGGCCTCCGACCGCGAACCGCTCGCTGCGACCTCGCCAACTGCGGCCTCCGGCCGCCTGTGCTGGGCTCACTACCTGAACTGGAGCAGCGGAAGCCCAGGTTGAGGTAACGGTAGCCCGGGCGGAAGCCAAACCGGCACGCCGCCCGCACGTACAGCGCGGAGATCGCCCAGCTACCACCACGGATGACCCGGTTCGCTGACTCGCTATCAGTAAGCTGCGCCGGATCGGATACAGCTTCGCTGCTGTACGGCCTTCCGCCGAAGTCGCGGCACCACTCCCACACATTTCCGAGCGTGTCGTACAAGCCCCAGGCGTTCGGCAGCAGTTCCGCCACATTGTGCGTCTCGCTTCCCGCGTTCTTGTCGTACCACGCAATCTCATCCAGCGGACTGTCACCCGCATAAATCGGCGTGTCTGTTCCGGCCCGACACCCGTATTCCCACTCGGCTTCCGTCGGAAGTGTCAGCTCCAGTCCCGGGCATCGTTCATTGATCCGCGACAGAAACCCCTGACAGTCTTCCCAACTGACCTTTTCGACTGGCCGATGGTCGCCTTTGAAGCCGCTCGGATTCTCCCCCATGACCGCCTGCCACAGTTCCTGAGTGCAGGGAGTGTCGAACATCCAGAACGCGCGACTGATTGTCACGAGCTGCTGCGGGGTCTCCGGCCAGCCCTCCAGCTCTGCCTTCTCCGCAGAGCCCATCAGAAACGAGCCCGGCCAAATCCAACGCATCCGCTGGCGGACCAGAACTGGCCCGATGTGATCGGCGAGTGATTCGAGTGACTGCACCCCTGCGAGTCTCGTCCCATCCGCAAACACCCACATCGGAAACTCGGTAATGTTGTGTCTGATGCCGACGTCATTGAACCGGCCTTCAAGGTTGACCATCTCCTCATAAGGAACGAGTTCCCTGCTGTCCTCGAAGACGTCAAGCTGAGCCCCCGAGCGAGGATCGAGGTGTGATCCATAAAGAAGGGCCCCAGCTTCGGCCAGGCCTTTGGCGATAGACGCCGGGGTGGGTTCTTTCCGGCCTTCAATCACGAACTCGACCCACGGCCCGACATCGTCGCATCCCCATCGATCCGCCCACGCCGGCACGTTCCCATCCGCCCAGAACGCCGCCGGCTCGTCATCGCCCACCGGCCAGTCGTCGAACTCATCCACCACGATCTGCGGATTCTTCAGCCGCACAGTCGCCAACGGAGTGCTCCGCTCGGCAGCCTCTCCGCGTCGTCGATACTCCAACCGGCCACCAATCAACGAAACCCGGACGACCTGTAACGGTGCGTCCTTGACGCCGGCCAGAGCCGGGTCGTACCCCGACGCGGCACCCGCGTCGGGACAGAACTGCTTCCACAGGGCATGCAGTTCCGGGGAAGCTTCCCAGGCTTCCGGGGTCAGTTGCGACACGGCTTTGAGGAAGAAGTCGCCCCCGTATTCGGTCTCGCCGGTTCCGAGACTCTGAAACCAGCGGCGTGATCGGGCCAGTCCGCCTCCCGCCCCCAGTTTCCCGGCGTCCTTTCCCAGCCGAAGCACTTCCAGGCAGGCGACGCCGGAGTACTCGTCCCTGTGTGCCGCGTCGATCAGGGACCACGCCCGCTGCTTCAAGTCGTCCTGAAGCAGAGTTCCCCGCAACTCGACCGCTTGCTGCTGCGACAGAGCCGCCCCCGAGCAGTGCGTGGTCCCGCGGCACAGTTGCCAGATGCGGGATTCCAGTCCTGGATCCCGGCGTCCTGCCGCCAGCAGCTTGCGCACGGCCCGCAACAGCCGAGGCTCAATCCGGACGGCCGCAGACAGCAGTGTGAGAATTCGCTCGCAGGCTTCGACTGTGGTGGCATCTGCCGGCTTCGGACGACGCCGGCTGTCACCCTCCCACGGAATGAGAGTCCACAGCCGGGCCAGGCGGTCAGGCACCGCATCCGGCCGACAGGGCACCAGCGCCAGCGCAGCACACTCCTGACGCTTCAGCCGTCTGCCGATGCGCGTCCAGCGGTCTTCCGCAGCGGACGAATTTGAGTCCTGCATCGATCCCAGATCGCTAAGCACCAGTAGCGTGGCTCCGGGATGAAGTTGCAGTTCGTGTCCACGCTGATGTTCCGGCCATTCGATGACCGGCGTCTCGGCTCCTTCCCGCAGCACGCAGACCGTACTTCCACCTTTGGGCAGCAACCGCTTCATCGCGCGACCGATGAGTTTCTGATCCTGGCGGTACGGAACCAGCCGACGAGCGAGGTCAATCACGACGTGCAGGTCCTGCCCCCAGCTTCGCCGGTTCAGCCGTGGAAACTCGACAAGCTGCCTGCCCCGGCTGAGTTCGTACACGACCCGGTTCAGATCGATGCGGTTTCCCGGACGCGTCAGGTCCGCCACCTGACGCAGTCGCGTGAAGAACTCCGGGACGGTCGCCAGCGGATCGAATGGGTCCAGCGTGATTTCGGATGCCCGCGCTTCTTCGTCCGGGAGTGGCAGCGGAACGACCTTGCGGGAGTAGAACTCCTGAGCACGCCACCACGGCACCGCCGGACGCGGGCCGAGGGCGACTTCGGTGGTGACCACGTCGGCCGTTTCTTCCTGCTCGGCCACTTCGACCCGTTGCAGCTCGGGCAGTATTTCGCGCCGCTCGTAGCCCAGTCGCCCGGCGATGTCGGCCATGACAGCATCGCCACTGGCCAGAGCCAGCAGCAGATCCGCCCGCCCGGTCAGGGGCCGACGTCTCATAGCGAGCCCCCGGCATGCTTCTTCAGCGTGTACCCCGCGACCTTCTTCAGGAGATTCTCCGCCGTATCGACCTTCTGCTCGTCGAGTTTCTGGACGGCTCGGAGAAGGTCGAGGAACTCAGCCTGGCCCGGCTTTGGTGTGGATGCCGCACGACGATCCTCAATCAGCAAGTTCGCTGCTTCGTACAGCAGGTCTTCCGAGAGCTTCGGGAAGTGCTCCTGCCCCCGTTCGACCAGCAGTTTGCGCAACGCGTCGTCAGTCGATGGCAACGACATATGCAGGACGAGACAGCGTCGCAGAAACGCGTCCGGCAGTACCCGCTCTTCATTCGTCGTGACAATGACCAACGGTGCGGGATCGTGCATCACGACCGGCGGGCAGCCATGCGGCGTGAATCGCCCCGAGCCGAGCGCTTCCAGAAGGCCGTTGGGAAGGTCGCTGTCCGCCTTGTCGATCTCGTCGATCAGGACGACTCGGCCGTCTTCCGGATCGATGCCCTCATCAAACGGTGGCACATCGAAGTGATTGGCTGCGGCGTGTGTCTTCGCGCCTTTCCAGTCGAATCCCCACCACAGCGGCCCCGGCTCCACAAACCGAGTGACGCGCAGCTTCTCGTCCAGTTCCTCAGGAGAGAGTTTCAGCACTCCGCAGACCTGTGCTTCGGCGAGACGTCGGACGGAGTCGAAATGCCAGAGCAGGTCGGTCGATTCCGTGCGGGCATTCACGACGCACGACACCAGCGGACGCCCGAGCGCCTTCGCCGTGGCCGCAGCAAGCTGCGTCTTGCCCACACCGGGTTCACCACGCACCAGCAACGGCCTGCCGGCAGCCAGAGCCGACTTCACCGCCATCCGGCTGTCATCTTCAAAGACATGCACCTGTTCCGGAACACCCTCCTCACTGACCAGCCGCACGGGCTCGTCGCTGTCGAGTCGGGTGAAATCAACTGCTGGTCGCTGTGTCACTTTTGTTTCTCGCTCTGAAGCCGGTCATTCACGATTTTGAGGATCACTTCCTCGGCAGCCTTGGTCTGGCCTCGGTGCAGTTCAAAGAAGACGAGTTCCGGGATCTGCTTCCGGATTTCCGAGAGCAGGTTCCTCAGCGACTCCGCCTCCGCAGGCAATTTCCGCGGCTCAATGACGCAGTAGAACCGCCGCCGTTTGGCGACAGTGTCCATTTGGGCCTGCAATCGCATTTGTCCCGTCCAGCCTTTGATCCGTTTGATCACGTCCTTCTCGCTGGCGAGGTCATCATCGAGGCTGACCAGAAGCTGGTCCGCAAGATCCGCCAGAATCTCCGCGACAACGGCTTTGGGGTCAGGGTCACCAATCGGCGTGTCCACAATCCGGAGCAGCCCTTCACCAACGACTCTTCCCTTGTCGTCAAGCCGGAAGCGTGCTCGACGACCATCTGTCGGTGCGGCAGCGAGTTCTGCTCCGACAGCCAGAGCCACTGATTCCTCAATGATCGCCCCCTGACGATCATCCATTCCGGAGGCCACCGTGGCTTTGATCGCTGGGTGAATACACAGCGGAAAGAGCCAGTCCTGCAGGTCCGTCAAAGCCCGGAAGTCTTCCACGTGTCCTGCCGCGTCCGTTCGAAACGCGTCAAGTTGAGCAACCGCCAGGCACGTCGCTTCAACATCAAACGATTCCGCCGCCGAACAACGGTCGACGAATTTGCGAAAGTGCGACTCCAGATCGTCTCGGTCGTCGTCCCCACGGAAGTGAAACAGGTCGGCAACCTCTTTCCGTCGCCGATCAGTCTGCAGTCGGAGAATTGCATCAGCGATCCCGGAAACCGTCAGACCCCGCCAGTCGTCATACAAGGCCGAATGGAAACCTGCGGACGTGGTACCGGCTTCCGACTCATAGGCCAGGATCGCGTCAGCCAGGCGTTGCTGGTCAGTCGGTATCCGGTAGTAAGTCGCGCCGGAGATCACAGTTGGTAACAGGCTCAGGTCTTCGCTGTCTGCCAGCACCGGAATGAACTTGGTGTTATTCGTCGATGAGTGATACAGCCGATGGCTGATAATGCAGCCTTCCCAGGTGACCCCGCGTCCCTTGTCCGGATCCTCATGCCCATCGAATCGCCGCCGATAAGTCTCATCAATGAACAACAACACCCAGTCCGCGGCCTCAACCTGATTCTCCATCCAGCGCGGCCATCCCTCGCTCGGCCCGGCCGGTGACCTGACGTCTGTGTCGAACACCACATCCAGCCCCTGTTCGCGGAGATACTCCGCGAACGCCCACACTCTCTGACGATGATCGTCATTCGAGTGTGCATAGCTCACGAAAACACGGGGCATACTGTCACCTGGTCTGCGCGTCTCAAAGGATTTGCTCAAAGCGTTTGCGAAGCAGCGGAACGATGATTTCTTCCGCAGACAGTGTTCCCTTATTCGTGTGCAGACGGAATACACCGAGATCAGTGATCTGGTCACTAACGTCCCGAAGTAGCGAGATCATCCTCGCCGAACTGCTCGCATCAGCGGGAAGGGGACAGCAACAGTAGCACCTCGATCCGAAGCGTTGACGATATACCTTAAACCACAGACTGAGTTGCCTTGCCCAGTGTCGGAGGCATTGCCCGTGGTCGTCTTGATCGATCACCCGATTGTCAAAGGTCTCTGCTCCAATGCGATCCGCCAGCTCGGTCAAGAAATACTGCACGAGGATTAGTGGTTCCTGATCTCCAATCGGTGGGCTCGACAGATTCAGAAGATGGCTCCCAGCAACTTCGCCATCATCTCCAGAAATGAAATCTGGCTTCCTGTGCTCAGCAACGGAATAGAGCAATTCGGCCCCCGCAGGATGTCCGACAAACAGAACACCGTCGCAGTTATCCCGGATGACCGCGATATCAGGGTTGTCGCTGGGGCAAACCAGCGTCGTCATGAGCCAGTCCTGCATGTTCTTGAGGATTTTCTGAGTTTCCCGTCCAGCCCGATCGATCAATTCGTCGATCCGATCCAACGCAAGGGAAACCGCTTTTGAATCCTGCGTCGTGCTTTCCGAGTGCTTTCGGAAGAACTGAGCCACTCCTGCACGAACATCATTCCCGTTTGGCCTGGATTCGATCGCCAGAGCACGACAGACCATCGATCCCGTGTTCGTCGAGAGTCGCTTGAATTCTTCGAGGAAGTGATCGACGACGAAGCTCACCCAGGAATCGAATGCTGTGTCGCCCCCATACGAATCGTCACCGGCGGGAGCTTCTCCGCCGGGAAGTACGATTCGATCCTCGTCGGAGTCGCCTTTCTGGCCATGGTTCCTGGGCATCCCCTGCCTGGCGATTGCCAGAAGCTCCCGAGCCTTGTTGACCACCTGTTGATTTCGGTCGCGTGGCTTCGCCAGTGAGATGTGGTCCTCTTCCAGTCCAACAGGAGCCGGTGTGACCCCCGGATCCGACGATGAGGGATCGACGATTCTGAATCCGGCAACCTCTCTCGTTTCGAAGTATGTGAAGGTTTCGATGCTTACTCGTTGGGAATGAGTGCGGTACCAGTCAAACAGATCGCGAAGATGAGGATCGTGAGCCCTGAGGTCTTCCATGTTGGCGGTCGGACCAAAGACGGCCCTGAAGCGATCCGCCATTGATGCGAGTGACGCTCCCTGATGTGGCGTCCCGAGGAACAGCACTGCCTTCGTGTTTGTAAAGATGCAGTGATGGTCATCACGTGTATCGTCGCTCGCCCGCCGGAGAATCTGTTTGGCCAGCAGGCCACCGAGACTGTGGCCGATCAGCAGCAGCGGACGATTGCCGAGCTGATTCTGGACCATGAGATCGACAACCTCACGGGCTCGGTCTGGCAATGGCATCGCATGTCCGGCGTCTCTGTCGCCAGAAATCAGCTTCCGAATCCCTCTGGCTCGTTTCGTCGGACTTGCGGCATACCCGAGCAACCAGATGCCGACATCCGGAAACTCTTCGGCGAGCCAGTGCGGCCAGGAGGTCGACTGATCGTTGCCGTGCCTCCAGGTCTTAAAAGCATCTCCGCCCAGACCATGCAGGAAAACGACGTCTGCAAGGTGATCGCTGCCTGCGCTGGTGGAGACTCTATGAAGCACGCTCATACGGTATCTGCACCATCCCACGCAGGAGTCCCGTCATCCTTCCCGAAGTCTCCCGGCCCGAAAGATCACTACTGGCATCCTCGCCAATCGACGCGAGTGATCAGTCTACGGCGAGTCAGGAAGAAAATCGAATCGGTCGGGCGACGATGCAAAGCGACCGGGATTCTGCGGCCGGGCCGCGAACGTCGGCTCATCGATCTCGTGCTTCTGTCGACCGGGCTGCGCAAATCTTAGTTGCGATCGATCTCTATCGGCCAGGTGTCACTGGAGACACAGCAGCCATTCCGGGAAACTCCCAGCCGTGAACCATCAGACAGATGATGACAGTGACTTCTCCCGAGCCGGGGACGACATGGCAGATGATCTCGAAACACACTCACACGTGCCGACCTCAAGCGAAATCAGGTTCGACTCGTTACCTGACCGCGAGGGTGCCGTTCATGCAATCGTCGCCGCCACCAGAGCACTTGGGAATTCGAATGGCGTGCTGGTCAACGTCCCAGCCGCATCAGACACCGTTCCCGACTTGAAGCGAGACGCAGGATTTCGGTACACCGACCAGTATCAGCCATTCATCGATGCGCTTCACAATGGTGAAGCAGTCACCATCGTGATCGTGCAGAAAGACGGAGATGTCATCGCCTTCGGCCTCGGCGAGGTCCCGTCGAAACACGGCGTGGAGATCATGACGACTGATGTCGAAGAGGCATCGCGACGCTCAGCCGGCGTGAAGTCGAGCATCGACATCAGCAACGAGCCCTTTGAGATTGGAATCGGCCACGTGCTGGTCCTCGGGCTGATCGAGTCCATCGACGCCAGCGTCCTGCACACCAACGCCACCAGCCCTCAGGCCAGATACATTTTCAAATCTCTGGGTTTTGTCTCCAGTGACGAGGACAACTCCTGCCTGCTGCGTCTGCAAAAGAAGTAAAGCCGCAAGAACGATTCAAGTTCAGTACAACTCGGCAAACGCAACCAATCCTCAGCCTGAACCGGAGTGTCACATGAAATCATCGATCATCACTTTGATCCTGCTTGCCCTGCCGGCAAACCTGTTACTTGCCGATGAGGCGAAGCCGTTGGCTCCGACAGCGGCGAATGTTTCATACGGTCCTGATCCGATGAACGTGATCGACTTCTGGAAAGCGGAAGGGGACGGTCCTCGACCGTTGCTGGTTTATATCCACGGAGGCGGCTGGACGGGCGGCGATAAGAAATCGAGTGACTCGCGGTTTCGCCCGTTTCTGGACAAAGGTGTTTCGTATGCCGCCATCAACTACCGCCTGACAGGTAAGGCCCCGCTGCCGGCACCCGTACACGATGCGGCGCGGGCGATTCAGTTCATTCGCTCGAAGGCCGAAGAATGGAACATCGATAAGACGCGGATCGCGCTCACCGGCGGCAGTGCCGGAGCGTGCACGTCGATGTGGATTCTGCTGCATGATGATCTGGCTGATCCGGATGCGAAGGATCCGGTCCGGCGCGAATCAACGCGCGTCACGGCGGCGGCCGTCTCAGGAGGTCAGACTTCTATCGATCCGAAAGTCATCGAGCCGTGGCTTGGTCCCAATGTCCTGAAGCATCGCATGATCAACATGGCGGTCGGTGAGGCCACGATGAAAGGAGCACTGGCCAACTACGAGAAACATCGCGAACTGTATGTCGAGTTCTCGCCGTACAACCACCTGGACGGGGACGATCCGCCGTTGTTGATGACATACGGCAACAACATGAAGTTGCCATCGGAGAGTGCCGGACACGGCATTCATCACCCGGTGTACGGTGTGAAGATGAAGGAAAAGGCCGACAAGGCCGGGCACGAGTGCCACCTGTTGATCGCAGGCGTCTCGAAGTCCGACAAGTACACCAGCCCCGACGCGTTCCTGCTGGACAAGCTGCTGGCTAAGTAGCCGGTACAGTGCAATCGACTGCCGAGATGTGTCTTATTCGTCGTCACTGACAAACTCGATGAAAATATTGCACAGCCTGTCGCCGGCAAAGTCACCGTCCACTCGGTACGAGCCGTCCCCTCGACCGGTGCCACAGGCGAACATGCGGGGCGATTCCCCGTTTCCAACTGGCAGGAAAGCCCACTCCTCGTTCATGTAGTTGACGCGCTCGAAGCTGTCATTCGTCTGAACATGAAAATGCATGAACGGAAAGCTGGCATACTTCGGGATCGATTCGAGGTATGACACTATCTCCGCTTCGAGCGATTGAGAAACTGGACCGACGACTTCCGCCCGAACAACATTGATCTGTATCGCGTCGAACTTGAATCTTCGCTTGAGTTTCCTGAGCAGGCCCAGACCACGCGCTGTCGAGATCACGCCGATGCGATCAGGTCCAACGTCGGTCCAGTGCTCTTTAAAGTCTGATTGATCGCAAATCACCAGTCTGGCTGAGTCGATCCCGAGCCGACCAATCTGACGACGTGTCGTTTCGGCTTCGCCGTCGCCGACCGTGATACTGAGTGACGTGATTGTCTCCCTTCCCGTTGGGTAAACCCACAACCGTGCCGTAATTGAAATACTTTCACACTCAATGTTCGGTATCTCAAGAGCCGGCATGTCCTGCGGGTCGCCAAGGACGAGCGCTCCGGACCGCACCGGCAGGTCGCCCAGGTGACGTTCTGACGACACGGGCGTTCCGCCACCCGACTGTGCGTTGAGTGCATCAGTCAGTTGAAACAGATCGTGTCCGTGGCTCTCGCTGAGTTCCTGTTGCTTCGCGACCTGGCATTGGTTTTCGAGGAATGCCTTCAGGCTGCTGGAAACCAGAAACAGCAACCCGGCAACGAAATAGAAGCCAGCATGCAACAGGGGGACTCCGAACCCGATTGCCGAGACTTTAAGAAAGAAGCCGACCTGTCCCGGCGGAGTCGCGAGTGCCAGGCGATAAACGACAAAGCCCAGCAGGACGAGATTGAATCCACCGTGGAACGCACACCAGATCCCGGTAATCCAGCGAAGCCACTTTTCCCCGCGCCAGAGCACGATGACGCATCCCGCGATAACCAGAGGTTCGAGTAGTTTCCGCCACGTGAATTCATCCGGGTGCGCAAGCACCCAGACGAGCGTTGCCAACTTGTCGACGACAATAAACAACGCGAGGACGATGAAGATGAGGCGTCCTCGGCGAATCAGGTGGGGCATAATGTCATCCAAATCTGAGTACAGCGCACGGTCACGCGAGGTTGGCAAGGATGCCGCCGTCGACCACCACTACCGATCCAGTCATGTAGCTGCCGGCGTTGCTGGCGAGCAGGAGTGCCGGTCCCACCAGTTCGCTGGTCTGACCCCAGCGCTTCAGAGCCGTACGCTGACCGATGTGCTGTCGCTGCTCCTCGGTCAGTTTCGCCGCGGGAAGGTCGGTTAGAAACGGACCCGGTGCGATGCAGTTGACCGTGATGCCCGCCTCTCCGAGTTCCAGAGCCTGAGCCCGAGCCATTCCGATCAGCCCGGCTTTTGTTGCGGCATAGACGCTTCGCGCCTGCGCGGCCGCCAGTGCAACAATCGATGAAATGTGAATGACTCGTCCCCAGCCGCGTTCCCGCATGCCGGGAACGAAGGCCCGCGTCAGAGCCATGCAACTGGACAGATTCAGTTGCACGATCTCGTCCCATGCGTCGTCTTCGATCGAGTCGATGATCTGAGGATTATTGCTGCCGGCATTGTTGACGAGGATGTCGATGCCGCCGAATCGCTCGTTGGTTGCACTCACGAGACTGGCCACACCGTCTCGTTTTGAAAGATCCGTGACAACATGCTCGACGCGCCGACCAGTCGCCTTTCGAATCTCGTCGGCCGTCGCTTTCAGCTCCTGCGCGTTGCGGCTGCAGATCATCAGATCCGCACCACAGTCCGCGAAACCCGTCGCCATCGCCTTGCCAAGGCCTTTGCTGCCTCCTGTGACGAGTGCTGTCCGGTTGGAAAGGTCGAACAGGTTGCTCATGTTTTTCTCCTGATGAGTTAACTGGACAGCGCCAATTTGGAGAACCTCATACCAGTGCGGTGATGCATCACCGCTTTCCCATTTTCACCGCGGCGCAGGCATTTTCGGCTATGTGTCCGCGATCCCGCACTCACGAGCCGGAGAGAGAGAACAAAGCGGCTACGCCGCGAATAGAGAATTTGAAAGCGACGACGCATCGTCGCACTCCAGAGGTGGCGCTGTCCAATTAATCGCCGCTGGTTAAACGTCCGAGAGTCGGTAGGTCGGCACCTGTCCGGAGTTCCGCTCGAATCCAACGTCCAGGTCGAACAGCGTTTCGGTCGCGCCCAGCATCAGGCAGCCGTCCGGGGCGAGAACACGCTGGATCTTCTGCAGGACGTGCAGGCGCGTTGGTTCGTTCATGTAGATGAGCACATTGCGCAGCAGGACAAGATCGACTCGTGACACCGGCGGCGGCTCAGTCACAAGATTCACTTCCCGAAAGCGAATCATGTCTTGCAGTGATTCATCAGCAACCCAGCGATTGTCCGCCTGATGGAAGAATCGAGACACTCGCTGTGGCGACAGGCCGCGTTGAATCTCGACTTCGCTGTAGTGGCCATCACGCGACCGTTTAATCACCGGACGTGCAAGGTCGCTGGCCACAAAATCCAGTTGCCAGCCATCCAGCAAGTCGGCCAACTGTTCGCGAATCAGCATGGCCAGGCTGTACGGCTCCTGCCCGGCTGCACATGCGGCGCACCAGATGGTTAGACGCTGTGTGGAAAGCCGCCGGTTGATCAATTCAGGCAGGATGCTCGATGCCAGTGCATCGAAGTAATGCGGATCGCGGAAGAAAGACGTTTCGTGTGTGAGCATCGCTTCGACGCACTGTCGTTCAAGCTCGGGCTGGTGTGTGGCGCGTAAGCGACTCACAAGTTCATCCACACTCGCCAACCCCACGGACTCGACGATGGGAGCCAGCCGTGATTCCACCAGATACGCTTTTTCATCGTCCAGGACGTTGCCTGCTCTCTGTTCGACGAGATGACGAACCCAGTCAAAACTAGCGGAGGTGACTGGCATCAGCACGATCTCCGTCGCATCCGATGCCAACCAGACTCACTGCCAGATGCGGCGAGTGGCACAATTGTGTCGGTCAGCTCAACCGCCATCGGGCCGGCCCCTCCGTTCGGCAGGGCAGATCGACACGACGCATTGTCGAATTGATGAGAGGTCTGCTCCATTTGAGCGTGATGGCACGGTGCTGAATCCATTCGGAGAAGTCTATAAGCTCTATAGATCAATTGAAGCTCAGTGCGGTTCGTGGCGTCGTGTGCCAGAGCCCGTTGTGCCGCAGGAGCCAGCGTGGATGAGCGTCTCGATCGAACAGGCATCCGATTCAATTCTGCGGGCCGGCCTGGTCGACGACACCGTACTGAATGAAGCTCGCGATGAACTTACGAAGACGGGCAATCCTCTCGACGCGGCGCATCTACTTGACCTGTTAACAAAGTCCGGGCAACTCACTTCCTGGCAGGCGAAGCAGGTCGGTCAAGGTAAGTCGGGCGAACTGGTGCTGGGAAACTACGTCATCCTGAAGCGGATCGGCCGCGGTGGAATGGGAGCTGTCTACAAGGCACTCCATCGCATAATGAAACGCATCGTCGCGGTTAAGACGATCCGCCACGAGCTGGCGACTCCGGACTTCATCACTCGATTCCGGCGGGAGATCGTCGCGGCTGCCCGATTGACTCACCCGAACGTCATCTCGGCGTACGACGCCGACGAATGTGAACTCGGCGACTTTCTGGTGATGGAGTACGTCGAAGGATCAGACCTGCGGCAGGTCGTCGAGAAGTCGGGGCGTCTGCCGGTCAAGGATGCCGTGTCCGTTCTCCGGCAGGCCGCGCTGGCTCTGGGCTACGCACACAGCCAGGGCGTCGTGCATCGCGACATTAAGCCGGCCAATCTGATGCGTGACCAGAATGGTGTGACGAAAATCGCCGATCTGGGCCTGGCTCGACTCGTGGAACCTGGCGGGAAGCACGAAGTCCGCAGCGGCCTGACAGAGACGGGGATCGTCGCCGGCACAGTCGACTTCATGCCACCGGAGCAGGCCAACGACGCCAGCACCGTTGACCATCGCGCGGACATCTACGCCTTAGGCTGCACGTTCTTCTTTCTGCTGACCGGAGCACCACCATTCACTGGCAGCACGCTGCTTGATCGGATTGTGCAGCACCGCACGGCAACGCCACCTTCGCTGTTCTGGGATGTCCCGGAGGCGACCATAGAACTGGATGCGGTTTTTCAGCGGATGCTGGCCAAGTCGCGAGATGACCGGTTTCAGTCGATGGACGAAGTGGTGGCCGCGATCGATGCGCTGCAGTCGGCTGACCGTGCAGCGGACAACAGTGCCGCAATCCGCACGGCGCAGGACACAACGGTGCTGATCGTTGAGCAGTCACGGTTGCAGGCAGGCATGATCACAAAGCTATTGAAGTCGATCGAGATCGACGACGTCCACGTTGTGGCGAATGCCACAGACGCGATCGAGAAGCTCGCGGCTCTCCCGACACACGTTGTGCTGGCCAGCTCGGAACTGGCTGACATGTCGGGTCTTGAGCTGGCCGAACGGATTCGGGACGAACTGCGCTGGACGCAGGTCTCCGTTCTGATCATGGCATCGAACGCTTTGTCGGGAGCAGTCAGTGATGCCATTCTCCGTTTTGGTGCAACGGGGATCATTCAGAAACCATTCGATGCCCCGCAGCTCAACACGGCCATCGACGATCTGCTGTCCACAGACACGGGCGGTTCCGGCGTGTTATCCACGCTATCTACGAAACGAGTGCTGGTCGTCGATGACAGTCGCGTGGCGCGTCGCAGGATGCAGCAGACGCTTACGGAACTCGGCTTCTCGGATTTCGTGACTGCGGAAGACGGCGCTGAAGGAACTGAGCTTCTGAAGCAGCAGCAGTTTGATCTGGTGGTCACGGATTACAACATGCCGCGCATGGACGGCCTGCAGTTCGTGGACTGGATCCGTTCCCAGAGTGCTCAGCGCGAGATTCCGGTCATCATGGTGACGACGGAGTTTGATCCGACAAAGCTCGCGCAGGTTTATCAGCTTGGCGTCAGCGCCATCTGCGGCAAGAGCTTCGAACCTGATCAGGTCCGCAACATTGTGATCCGGCTGTTTCTGTGAGTCTGCTTCGTTTCTGAGACAGGCTCAGAAGCCAGGGCAGTCGCAACCTCGTCCCGCGGGTGCTGTCATTTGTCATTAGTTATTTGTCAATAGTCATTTGTCATTGCTGTCCTGCAGAGAGCGCGATGTGCGCCGTGTTCATGAAGCAGTGCATTGACCTCAAAAATGACAAATGAGAGATGACAAATAACTAATGACAAATTGCAGCCGCCTGACGACATTGAATCGCCAACGACAACATGTTGGTCGCCCCCGTGATCAAAGGGCGTGACTGCCGAAGTCCTCGGTCTCGATCAGCCACTCGCTCGGATCCGTGACGCGTCTGACATGTCGGACCGAACTGTCACGTTGTCACGGTCAACTGCGTTCAGGTTTACAACGCACATTTGATAACTGATCGCGTCAGCCGCGAAGATCGCCGTATACTCGCTGACTCTCTATCGCGCGCAAATTGCGCTGAATGTCTCAACAGACTGCCTCGAAACTCCATGAGCGAACTCGATGATTTTGTAAAGGAGTTTCTCACAGAGAGCCGGGAGGGCCTCGATCGACTGGACAGCGACCTGATCGCGCTGGAAGAAAATCCGCGCGACCTGGAACGCTGCGACAGCGCATTCCGATCGCTGCACACCATTAAGGGCAATGCCGGATTCCTGAACTTTCACCGTCTCGGTGAGCTTGCGCATGCGGGTGAAAACGTGCTGCAGTTGCTGCGCGGTGGCGAGCTGCAACACGAACCGGCCATCACCGATGCACTGCTGGAAGTCCTCGATGCCCTGCGCCGCATGCTGAGCCATATTGAGCGCTCCGGATCGGAAGGCCCCGATCGATACGAAGCAGTCGAGGCGCAGCTCAAGAGTTTTACTGAGTCGGACGACGAGCCGCCGGCAGCAGAGTCGCTCGAAAGTGAGATTGGTCCGCCAACGCAGAAGTACAAACCTGAACCGGACAGTCAGTCCGATGCATTCACGGCGACAGTGACTTTCGCGCGAGATATGAGTGACGTCTCGCCAGAGGAATTCTCCGATTCCAGTTCACAGGATTCAATCTCCCGACCTGTGCCGGACAGTTCGTCCGAACCCAGGAAGCCGGTTGAGCCGCCGCTATCCGAAATCAAGCCGGCGTCCAGTTTGTCGGGAGGATCGTCTGTCGTACTTGGTTCGTCCGCGGAACACGGGTCGAGCCACTCGGGAGGTCCAGCATCAGGCTTTGTCCGAGTCGACGTTCACTTGCTCGATCGTCTGATGAACCTGGTCGGAGAACTCGTGCTCGCGCGGAATCAGATCGTCGAGACGTATGGTAATCAGACGAATAATTCGACGATCAATCCGGTTCAGCGTCTCAACCTGTTGACCAGCGAACTCCAGGAAGGTGTTCTGAAGACGCGCATGCAACAGATCGGCACCACTTGGAATCGTTATCCGCGGATGGTTCGCGACCTGGCGAGGAATTGCCGCAAAGACGTCGTGCTGGATATCCAGGGTGAGAACACCGAACTGGACAAGACACTCCTTGAAGCGCTGACCGATCCCCTGCTGCACCTTGTCCGAAATTCGATCGACCACGGCATTGAGAGTCCGCAGGACCGGCGGGCGTGTGGCAAGTCGCCGCACGGACGGTTGTCGCTGCGGGCGTGGCATCAGGGCGGGCACGTGCATATTGAAGTGGCGGACGACGGTGCCGGACTGGACGCCGACCAGATTCGGAACAAAGCGGTTCAGCGCGGACTGATTACGGCCGAACAGGCCGAGACCATGCAGGACGACGAGCTTCACCTCCTCGTGTTCGCCGCGGGATTCTCAACCTCTCAGGCGATTACCAGTCTGTCCGGACGTGGCGTGGGTCTTGATGTCGTACGGGCAAACATTGAGGGCATCGGTGGCACTGTGGATCTTGAGAGTGTTCCTTCTCAGGGCACGACAGTGCACATCACCGTGCCGTTGACGCTGGCAATTGTCCCCGCATTGATCGTGCGTCAGCGCGAGCAGCGCTACGCCATTCCGCAGGTCAACGTGATCGAGTTGATCAACCTGGAGGGACTTGAGGCAACTCAGCCGGGTGAGCTGTTCCACAACGCACCGGTCTACCGGCTGCGCGGCGAACTACTGCCGCTCCTGTGGCTGAGCGAAGTGTTCGGCGGTGGTATTCAGCCAGTCGCGCAGGACTCTGAAGACGGGCTCAACATCGTGGTTGTGCAGGCGGGCGCTCGTCGATTCGCTCTCGTTGTGGACGCCGTACGCGGCACAGAGGAGATTGTCGTCAAGCCGATCGGCAGTGTGCTTGACGGCCTGAAGTTCTACACCGGCGCGACCATTATGGGCGATGGTACGGTGGCATTGATCCTCGACATTCTGGGGCTGGCCCGACATGCCGGGTTGTTTGTGATCAAGCATGCCGTCGAGGATCAGACGCCATCGACGCTCACGAAACGGCGCGAGGACCAGGATAACCTGCTGGTGTGCTCAGTCGGTCGGCGACAAATCGGTCTACGACTGTCAGACGTGACGCGACTGATCAGCGTTGCCCAGGATGGAATTGAGATCGCCGGGCAAAGCGAAATCATGCAGGACGAGGAAAGGCTGTTACCCCTCGTCCGTACCAGCTCGTTACTCGGCGAAGCCGCAAGCCCATCTGAATCGGATCGGCTGCCGGTCGTCGTGCACGATGGCGACCACGGCCACATCGGGCTGATTGTGGACCGAATCCTGGACATCGTCGAACAACCGGACGACATGCCGGAGTTTGACTCCGGAGGCCAGACGCGTGCCGTGGTGGTCCACGGAAAAGTCACCGATCTGATTGACCTGACCAGCCTCATCGGGGACGCGGGATTGGACGCCGACGAAACCATCGCACGAGCTCTCTGAGATAATCCACCATGGAAAAAACGCAGCTCGATATCGTCTGGGTCCTCGTCAGCGCGGGTTTCGTGTTTCTGATGCAGGCCGGTTTCATGTGCCTGGAATCCGGACTGACACGATCCAAGAACAACATCAACGTCGCAATCAAGAACATCACGGATTTTGGAATCTCCATTGTCCTGTTCTGGATGTTCGGTTTCGCCGTGATGTTTGGCGCGTCTGAAGCGGGCTGGTTTGGAGCATCAAATTACTTCACCTCATTCAGACAATCGGGACCGTGGCTGGCAACCTTCTTCGTGTTCCAGGCAATGTTCGTCGGCACCGCAACAACCATCGTGTCCGGTGCCGTCGCCGAGCGGATGCGGTTCGGTTCTTACCTGCTGTTTGCGGCCATACTTTCCGGGCTGATCTACCCACTGTTCGGCCACTGGGCCTGGGGTGGAGCGCTCCAGGGCGAATACACCGGCTGGCTGGCGACAATGGGCTTTCGCGACTTTGCCGGTTCCTCTGTCGTTCACAGCACCGGCGGCTGGGTCGCGCTTGCGATGGTCATCGTCATCGGACCGCGAACGGGCCGGTTTCCGGTGGATGGACCACCAGCAAAGATTCAAGGTGGCAATTATCCACTGGCACTGCTCGGGACATTGATTCTGTGGTTCGGCTGGATCGGATTCAATGGCGGCAGCGCACTGGCCTTGAACGATCAGGTTCCTCACATCATTGCTCATACGATGCTCGCCGGCGCGGCGGGAATGCTGACGGCAGTCGCGATTGGCTGGCGGCGCGACGGACTGCCGGAAACCAAACATGTGATGAACGGTTCGCTGGCCGGTCTGGTCGCCATCACGGCAAGCTGCAACGCGGTCACTGGATCGTCTGCCGTGCTGATCGGATCCATCGGTGCGGTGGTCATGCTGATCATGGAAAGCCTGCTCGAGAAGTGGCGAATCGATGATGTCGTTGGATCAGTGCCAGTGCATGGTGCGGCTGGCGTGTGGGGCACGATCGCGGTGGGAGTGTTCGGCCGAAGCGAAGACCTGAATACGGGTCTGGACTGGGGATCGCAGATTGGCGTCCAGATGTTCGGGGCGCTGGTGTGTTTTGTCTGGGCATTTGGAGCCGCGTTCCTGGTGCTGCGACTGATCTCGCCGCATATTCGATTACGAGTTTCTCCCGAGGATGAACACATCGGGCTGAATGTCAGCGAGCACGGGGCATCCACCGAACTGGTCGATCTGTTCCAGGCGATGGACCAGCACACTCGGACGGGCGATCTGAGTTTGCGGGCTCCGGTGGAGCCCTTCACGGAAGTTGGCCAGATCGCGCAGCGCTACAACAACGTGCTCGATCGGCTCGAACACGCGCGGCAGGAGTCCGAACAGGTCGTCGGACGGGCCAGTAACGCAATCATCACATTCTCCGAACAGGTCGATAAGAACGCGATGACCGTGTCCGACGGTGTGCGGGGATTGCGTGCCAGTATCGAAGACATCTCCAGCAGTGCCAATGAAGTCGCGCGAGTGGCGAATGAGGCGGTGGAACTGGCCAGTGCGACAAATTCCACAGTGAACCGCCTGGGAGTCAGCAGCGCTGAGATCAGCAACATCACAAAGCTGATCACGTCGATTGCGAAACAGACGAACCTGCTGGCTTTGAATGCAACGATCGAAGCGGCTCGCGCCGGTGAATCGGGTCGAGGGTTTGCCGTCGTGGCCAGTGCCGTGATGGAATTGTCAAAGAAGACGGCCAGCGCCACTGATGACATCCGCGAGAAGATTGAATCGATCCAGAACGATACGCAGGGCGCCGTCTCAGCCATGACCAGGATCGGCGGCATTATTGGAGAAATCGACGAGTACCAGCGACAGGTCGAAAAGAAGTCTGCTGCGACAACGGACATCAGTCAGACCGTGGTGGTAGCGGCGCAGGAAAGTGTCGAGACCGCCAGGAACATCACCACCGCCGCGCAGGCGGCACGCGAATCATCAATGCAATCTGTTGAACCAAACTCGGCGAGAGAATCGTCAAGTGCCCTCACAGGGCTCGAGCAGTTGATTCAACGTTTTCAGCCAACTCATTGAGCAGTCACCTCATGACTCCCACTCCATCATCCGGCCACGTTTCGCCCTCAGAGTTTCTGAGCACCATGGTCCGGGATCCGATTGTGCATCTCCTGGTCCTGCTGTCGGTCTGCTCGGTGGCCTTCCTATTGTGGCAGCAGGCGAAGTCCCAGGCAGAGATCGTCGAAGCGATCGCGCTTCAGGATGCGAATGCCTATTCTGAAGCGCTTTCAAATTTCCGTAGCCTCTACACGTCGGAAGTTGTCGGCACGGCCAAAGCTCACGGCCTGGAAGTCACGCACGACTATGAAGACAAAGAGAATGCGATTCCGCTGCCGGCCACATTGACGATGAAGCTCGCCGAGAGCATCGGCAAAGGTGGATCGGGAGTGAACGCGAAACTTTACAGCGATTTCCCCTTCCCCTGGCGACTTGAAGCCGGTGGCGGTCTACGCGACGACTTCGCAAAGACTGCCTGGCAGACTCTAAACGAGAATTCTGATCAACCGTTCTATCGACTTGAGGACGTCAACGGCCGACGATCCTTGCGGTACGCCACTGCCGACCTGATGCGACCCGCTTGTATCAATTGTCACAACAGCCACACGGATACGCCAAAATCGGACTGGAAAGTCGGTGACTTGCGGGGCGTCCTGGAAGTCACGCTTCCGATGGATCGCATCCAGGCTCAGCAGGACGAGAAATTTCAACAGTCGCTGATCACGTACATCGTTCTGGCCGGCAGTGGTCTCGCGCTGGTGATTGGACTTCTGACACGCGGCAAATCATTGCTCAGTCACCTGATCACCAACGTGGCGGATACCACGCAGACACTTGCGGCTTCATCCGACGAATTGATGACGGTCAGTCATCAGATGGGCTCCACGGCGGAAGAAACGACAAGTCAGGCAGCAGTCGTGTCGGCGGCGGCCGAACAGGTCAGTCGGAATTCGCAGACCGCCGCATCGGGCGTCGAAGACATCGGTGCCAGCATTCGGGAGATCGCTGCGAGTGCGAGCGAAGCGGCCACCGTTGCCAACGAGGCTGTGTCCGCGACCAGCACAACGCGCGAAACCGTCGACCGTCTGGGCGCCAGCAGTGCCCAGATTGGAGAAGTCATCAAGGTCATCACGTCGATCGCCGAACAGACTCACATGCTGGCGCTCAACGCCACAATTGAAGCCGCTCGCGCTGGCGAAGCCGGTAAGGGATTTGCCGTCGTCGCTAATGCCGTCAAGCAGTTGTCGGAAGAAACGTCCCGCGCGACTGACGACATTGCCCGCAGGATCGCAGCGATTCAGGAGGACTCGACGAACGCGGTTCGCGAGATCAGCAAGATCAGTGACATCATCGTGCGCATCCACGACTTCCAGAATTCGATCGCCAGTGCGGTGGAACAGCAGAGCATGACGACTCGCGAGATCAGCCAGAACGTTGGCAAAGTCGCTGAGGGCAGCACTGAGATTGCCCGCAACATCGCCGCCGTGGCGACCGCCGCTAATGAAACCGCGATCGGTGCCGCCAGCACGCAGAAAGCCGCGCATCAGGCCAACGACATGGCCACTGACCTCAAACGACTCGTCGAACGTCTGCAGGGGACACGATGAACGTCCAGGTTGAACTTTGCACATTTGAATTGGACGGTCTGCTGTTCGGGATCGACGTCCACGGCGTCCAGGAAATCATCACCGATCAGCCTGTCACGCCCGTTCCACTGGCAGCACATCTGGTGCGGGGATTGATCAATCTTCGCGGTCAGATTGTGACGGCAATCGATCTGCGCGAGTGTCTGGGGCTGAGCGCCCGCCCGGACGACTCCAGGACGGTGAACCTGATCGTGAGACATGAAGGCGAGCCGGTCAGCTTTCTGGTCGATCGCATGGGTGACGTCGTGCCCGTCGATGAATCCATGTTCGAAACCCCACCGGAGACACTGGACCCTTCCGTCTTTGAGCTGGTACGAGGGGCCTATAAACTCAGCGACCGGCTACTGCTCGTTCTGGACGTCAGCCGAATCGTCGAGCATGCAGCGGCACTGCATACCGCAAATACATGACCAACATCCGCCTTCTGATCGTCGACGATTCTTCAACGACGCGGCTGCTGCTGACAAAGCTGCTGTCCCGCGATCCTGAGATCGAGATCGTTGCCACTGCCGCCGACGGCCAGATCGCTCTGACGAAGCTCGATCAGACATTGCCGGATTTGGTGTTGCTCGATGTCGAGATGCCGCACATGGACGGGCTCGAGACGCTGCGTGCTTTGCGTCAGAAGTACCCTGCCATGCCCGTCGTCATGTTCAGCCGCCTCACACAAAGAGGAGCGGCGGAATCAGTCGAAGCTCTGTTTCTTGGCGCCGATGACTATGTTCCCAAACCAGACAGCAAAGAGGCGCTGGAACACTGCATCGAATACGAACTGTTGCCGCGAATCCGAACTCTCGTTGCACTGCGTACAGGAGTGCGGTCTGCCGCCCGTGTGACCGATCCAGTGCAGCCGGAGCCCATTGAGACGGAGGCGGTCGCAGTACCCGCTATCCCGCTGCGTGCCGGCACGGCTGCAGTGCCAGTTGACGTGGTGACTATTGCCTCATCAACCGGTGGGCCAGCCGCCCTGGCCACTGTGCTCGCGGCGCTCCCGCTCGATCTCAAGGTTCCGGTGCTGATTGTGCAGCACATGCCGGTTGGGTTTACGGCCGCATTCGCTGAGCGGTTGTCGCAGCGAACAGGCCTGCAGGTTCTGGAAGCCGGCCCGGATCAACCGCTCGATGCCGCCCAGGCGTGGGTCGCAGCCGCCGATCATCACATGTTTCTCACGCGTGGTTCACACGGAGTTCGGCTGCAGCTCAACCAGGCGGATCCGGAACACTCGTGTCGACCGGCGGCCGACGTCCTGTTCCGGTCCGCAGCCGATGTCTTCGCCGATGGCGTGCTGGGTGTCGTCCTGACGGGCATGGGAGTCGATGGACTCGCCGGCAGTCAGGCCATCGTCGATGCCGGAGGGCGAGTGATCGTTCAGGACGAAGCCAGCAGTGTCGTGTGGGGCATGGCCGGTAGTGTCGCTCAAGCAGGTCTCGCCGATGAAGTGCTGCCTCCGATCCGAATCGGTCGAGCCATCAGGAATCGCGTTGCTCGGACGGGCTGATTCGTGACTTCTCCGCGTGCGGACCTCAACGATCTCCCGCGCAGGATCCTCAGAGCGGTGTCATTGTGGGATACAGAGCAGTCACTTCGTTGCCGTACTCCATTCGCAGAAATGCTTCGCGGCAGGTCACCTGCAGTCCAAAGCTGCGGGCCACGTTTTCGATGTGTTCCCGATGATGAACGTATCGACCGGAATCCGTCAGTCGATACGGAGGCTCAGCGGCACTCTCGACAGAGAAAGCAATCACACCGCCCGGGTTCAACAGTCGTGATGCGGGACCGATCACCTGATTCAAATCACCGAAGTAGATGAACGTGTCGCAGGCGACGACCAGGTCGAATGACCCGGTCGCCTGATCAAGCCATTGAGTCACTTCGGCAACTTCCAGGCGATCATAGATCTCGCGCCGGGCAGCCAGCTCAATCATCTCGGCTGACAAGTCGATCCCGACAAGATGCGCCGCGCGATCTTTCAGTCGGTCACCTGCCAGTCCCGTTCCGCAGCCAAGGTCCAGAATTGAAAGTTCCCGCCGCTCACCAATCGCGTCTTCAATCACGGCGGTGAGGTGCTCGGGTCCCTCGTAACTCAGTTCGTCGCACATATTGGATTCGTAGAATCCCGAGAACCGGCGGTAGAGCTGCTGAATGCACCCGTCCGGGACTCGCGCTGGCGTCGTCGTGTCGTGTAACGAAGTCAGCAGATGCCGGATTTCCGCATCGTCAGGTTGCAGGGTCAGGTATCTCTCGTACGCCATTCTGGCGTCGTCCCGCCTGCCGACGATGTGGGCCAGTTCGCCGAGGTCGCGTTGAAACGATGCGCTTCCGGGCTCCAGTTCCGCGGCACGTTGCTGACACAGGAACGCGGCCTGGACCTTGCCTTCGTCGCGCAGTCGGCTTGCCAGTTCGATCAAGTCGTCTGCCGACAGTTCGCGGACTTCGTTCTGCTGATCAACCGGTCGTTCGATCAGCAACGTCTGTTCGATCGCCTGCTCAAGCCAGGCACACACGGCAGCTTCGGAGTCGGGAGGCAACAGCGGCGCTGCCAGAGTGATTACTTCTGCAGCGGTTCGCGTTCCGTCGCACAATTCCACAAGCAACGCAGCGGTCGGATTCAATTCATGGAGACAATTCGTATCCGTGTTATAGGCAACGTAGCCCTCGGCCAGCGGCGACAACAGCACAGACGGATTCAGGACAAGCCTGCTCATCGAAAACCCAGCGCAAGACGACAGACCATTCGCTGCCGCAGTGGCGAGAATTGATCGATCCTGTGAATAGAAAAAAGCCGCCCGGCTGCCTCAACAGCCAGAGCGACCTCATGAATCATCGACGTCATTGCCGGGATGATACTTCACAGCCGAACGTTTCGGACGAGTTCCACCCGCGGCAGCCGCTTCACTCTGCCGCTTTTCCTTTGCCACCCTGTCCTTTGCCTTTGCCTTCACCTTTTCCCTTGCCGCCCTGCCCTTTGCCTTTTCCATCACCTTTTCCCTTACCGGCTGCTCGCCTCTTGGCCATCTCGGTCAAAGCTGCGACCAGTTCTTTTTCGTTAAGGGCTTTGTCTCCGTCCTTGTCGAAATTCCGAATCATCATGGCGGCCATTCTCGCGGGATCCGGCATGCCACCTTCGCCCTTGCCTTTTCCACCCTCACCTTTTCCTTTGCCGTCGCCCTTACCTTTTCCTCCGCCTTTTCCCCCGCCTTTGCCCTTGCCGGCTCCCTGCTGATCCTCGGGTGCACCGAGTGCCACGGTCGTCATTACTGGAAGAGCGGCAACCGCGGCACCACCGGCCAGCAGTTCACGCAGAAATCCTCTTCGTTGAGAGTCGACCTGTTCCAGAGTCGTCTCGACTGGATCATTGTTCATTACGCGTAGCTCCTGGTTGAAAAAACGAATGTTCGTCCCAATTCATCGGGGCACAAACAACTTACACGCGTGATCCGTGCGGTCAATATCGAGGATTCGCTGGGAATCTGAAGAATTTCGCTGATTTACAGCGGCTGGCCCGAAATCGGCATGGATGCGGTCTGACCGCGCGATCAAAGAGTGGATTCGGCGGTGGCCGTTTACCACAAACGCAGAACGCCAAGGACGTTGGAATAGTCGTCGGTCCAGACAGACAGGTCCGGGTTCCGGCGGGCTGGTTTCCAGTCGGCGTCGCGTGCCAGAGGACCGAGGTCGTCGGTGGAACGCGCCAGGACGACGTATTCGGAGGTATGCATCTGGCTGTCCTCGGACGCGGCATCCACGATGTCGTGGCGATGGAAACAGACCAGGTCGGCCGATCGCGCCATGTTTCCAATCAACGGTTCCAGGTCCATGTACTTGTTGGAAATGTGGAACAGCAGGACTCCACCAGGTCGGAGTTTTCCCAGGTACAGGTCGAGTGCTTCACGCGTCAGCAGATGCGTGGGGATCGAATCCGAACTGAATGCGTCCAGAATGATCAGGTCGTACGCCGCTGCTGGAACCTCGCCCAGACGCATGCGCGCGTCCCCGATGACCACTTCATGCTTCCCTCGGCAAGCGGACAGAAATGTGAAGTAACGTGCGTCCGAAGCGATCGCTGAGACGATGGGATCGATTTCAAAGAATGTGAATCGTTGCCGCGGTTCGGCGTAGGCGGCCGCGGCACCGCTGCCCAGTCCGATCACGGCCACGTCCTGAAACCGGTCGCCCAACTCGCGGAAAACGTCGCCCATGGGGCCTTCGGTCCGGTAGTACGCCAGCGGTACGGAAGCCTGGTTCGACGATGCGTGTTGAACGCCGTGGACCGTGCGACCGTGGACCAGCTTGTGATAACTGCCGGAACTCTGACCGTCGTCGCCTGTTGAGTCGCTCGATTCCACGACCACGCGGTTCACTCCGAAGAACCCGCGTGCGGCGTAGAGTTCGTCGCCGCGCTGATCTCCGGCCCACGTCGAAAAGGTGACCAGCACGATCGTGTAGCCCATGGCAAACCGCATGGGTCGCTCCTTCATCGCGAAGCACAGAATGGCCGGCACGCAGAACACCGCCATCTGGTTCAGGGCGTCGAGTCCGGAGTCGATCGTGTTGACGATCAGCACGGTTGCAATGGCGACGGCAGCAATGCGCAGGGACCAGGCCAGATCCACACGATTCAGCCACCCGCAATCGCTGTCCCGACGAGTCGACCAGGCCCACAGGAAACAGGCTGCCGCAAGGACCAGCGGATATTCCAGGACAGAGTTGAAGATTTGTGGTGCAACCAGCGCGTTGAACGCTCCACCCAGAACTCCACCAACACTCATCCAGAGATAAAACTCGGTCAGGTAACCGGCATCCGGCCGGCGTCGTGCGAGTTCGCCATGACAGAACATGGTGATCACAAAGAAGGACACCAGATGAACGGGGGCCAGAATCCAGTTGAATGACTGAAGCTCCAGAAACAGCAGCGGGATCAACGGCAGCACGAAAAACGGCAACGCACTGCAGACGCGGGAATGCCAGTGCGCCAGTCGAGGTGAAAACGTGAGGATGTACGTCAGCAGGTACAGCGCCAGCGGAATAACCCACAGCAACGGGGCCGAGGCGATGTCCGTGGTAATGAATGTCGTGACGCCGAGCATCAGGCTGGACGGCACGAATGCCAGAGTGATCCACTGCAGCCGCGTTCTCCATCGCGGCGCATCGGCGTGTCTTTCGGCCGGGGATTCGGTCGGTTGCAGTGCAGTGTCCTCACGACGATTGCGGCGCATGGCGATTCCGCACCCAGCCACCAGGACGAACAGACCGCAAAAACCCAGTGCCCAGAAACTCGATTGCTGATCGACCGTCAAAGACGGCTCCAGCAGAAACGGGTAGCTCAGAAGCGCCAGAAGACTGCCTGTGTTACTGGCCGCGTATAGAAAGTAGGGGTCACTGGCCGAAGGGTGAGACGTCCGGCTGAACCAGTTCTGAAGAAGCGGAGCAGTACTTGCGACGACCAGAAACGGCAGCCCGACAACGGCGCAAAGCTCCGCCAGCAGCCAAATGTTTGTTGAATCACTCGCGGCGGGCGCATCGCCGCTGAAGGTGATTGGCAGAACCAGGACAGGCAGCGCGAGAACCAGCAAATGCAATCGCATCTGCCAGCGCGGGCGCAGCCACCGGCTCGAAAGATGTGAATACAGATATCCGACAAGCAACTGCGCCTGAAAGAACACCATGCAGGTATTCCAGACGGAAGAGGCTCCCCCAAACCGAGGCAGGATCATCTTGCCCACCATCGGCTGAACAGAGAACAGCAGCAGAGCACTCACAAAGAGCGTGAGAGAGTAGAGACCGAGCATGATTTCACCTGGCGGCACGAGCGAGGTGTCATCCGATTCATTCCCTGCGAATCGGATAACCGTCAATGCGCAGCAGCGCGCAATGGTGAATCCATCCGCCAGAAAGTTAGCTCACGAACCTGCCCGCAATGGTCGGTTTCGACGAGTTGACCAGTTGGAGAATCGCGTCAATCGGGGATCAGGACGATCTTGCCGGATGTATCCCGTGCCTCCAGTTGCCGATGGGCCTCGGCGGCCTGGCTGAGCGGGAGTGTCAGTCCGACATGAACCTTCAACGGACCGGCCTCGTACACATCGACAATGTGGTCCATCGCTGATCGCATCAGGAATTCGTCTTCGATCACAATGCCGACGGCGAGACCGAACACGCTGCGGTTTCCAAACAGCAGTTGATCACCCGGGATGAAGCCGGTCTCTCCCGACGCTTTGCCGAAAACGACCATGCGCCCGCCTTCGGCCCAGCAGTCGACGCAGCCAGTGGTGATCGCTCCGCCCACGGATTCCAGAATCAGATCGGCTCCCTGACCATTGGTGGCCTGTCGAATCTGATCGGGCCAGTCGGCATCGCGGTAGCTGATTGCGCGATCGGCTCCAAACTGTGTTGCGATCTGCAATTTGTCAGATGATCCCGCGACAGCGACCACACGCGCGCCCAGCGCTTTGGCAAGTTGAATGGCACACAGACCAACGCCTCCGGCTGCGGCCGTCACGAGCACGTTATCGCCCGGCTCGGCGCGACCCATCGTGACCAGTGCGTGGTACGCCGTCTGCGGATTGACGAACAGGCCCGCCGCGTCTGCTGCCGGAATCGACTCGGGACATGCCACTGTGAAGCGTTCTTCCACAGCGACCCGCTGGGCATAACTGCCGTGTGTCTGGCAGCGGCCGATCACGCGATCGCCAGTCTTGAAGCGAGTGACGTGTTCGCCCACGGAAACGACGCGGCCCACCAGTTCGACTCCAGGCGTAAACGGTGTCGCCGGTGCCGATGGATGCCGTCCACTGCGTCGCATCGTGTCGACAAAGTTGACGCCGACAGCTTCTGTCTCAATCACGACCTGACCCGCAACCGATTCCGGATCCGGAAGTTCCTCCCACTGCATGACGTCCGGTGAGCCGTGTTCGTGACAAATGATTCCGTGCACTGCAGGACCTTTCTCTGGATCTCAAATCGCAATCGGGTGACGATGTGTCACTCGGCCGCTCAATGCCTCTCCCTAACTCTCTCCCCTCAGCGGAGAGGGGACACTGTAAGTCATTCGCATGTTAAGCATTCGTAACCGTGGTATCCGACTGTGTGACGGAGTTTCCCGTCGCGACGCGATGCGCGTTGGTGGTCTGGGAGCACTCGGTCTTTCTCTGCCGCAGCTATTGCAGGCCCGGTCGGCAAACGCCGCCAAGGGAGCAGGTCAGGCTTTTGGTCGAGCCAAATCTGTGATCCTGTTCTGGCTGGGCGGAGGACCTGCTCAGCACGAAACGTGGGATCCAAAACCCGATGCTCCCGCTGAAATCCGCGGGGAATACAGTCGCGCGATCCCATCCAAAGCGCCCGGAGTGTTTGTCGGTGAGCTGTTCGAGAAAACGTCGCTACTGACTGATCGAATCGCCGTGCTCCGCGCCGTCGTATCACGTGACAACTCGCATTCGTCGAGTGGCTATCAGATGCTGACCGGAGTGCCGCACATACCGCTCAGCCGCGAAAACGTTGTATCAAAGGCTCCCAATCTGTGGCCGTCTCTGGGAGCAATCGTACGGACGTTACGGGATGACCGCGGCGGGCTTCCGGCGGCGATCACACTGCCGAAGCACATTGCCAATGTTGGTGAGATCGTCTGGCCGGGACAGTACGCTGGATTTCTTGGGCGACAGTTCGATCCGTGGGTCTTGACCTGCGATCCGAACGATCCGAAGTTTGCGATTCCCGACCTGACTCTTCCGGAAGACACCAGCACCGGGCGTTTCTCCAGACGTCGCAGTCTGCTGGAGCAGTTCGATGTGGCGGCACGGGAACTGGATCGACAGCGTTCCGTGCAGAGTTTCAGTCAGCACACGGATCAGGCGCTCGACCTGCTGAGCGGCGGAGGTGCTCGCCGAGCGTTCGCTATCGACGAGGAATCGGACGAGGTGCGCGATCGGTACGGTCGCACGAAGTTCGGGCAGTCCGTGTTGCTGTCGCGGCGGCTGATCGAATCCGGCGTGTCGCTGGTGCAAGTCAACTGGCAGCAGATCGAGGGCAAAGAGAACCACGGCTCGTGGGACATTCACAAGGCGTATGCCCCGTGCCTGAAGGACTTTCTGATGCCGATTATGGACCAGTCGTTCTCGGCGCTGATCGAGGACCTGGAAGAACGCGGGATGCTGGACGAAACACTGGTGGCCTGGGTGGGCGAGTTCGGTCATACGCCGAAGATCAACGGCAATGCCGGTCGCGACCACTGGGGAAGCTGTTTCTCCTGCGCACTGACCGGGGCTGGTATTCAGGGTGGAGTCGTGCATGGCCAGAGCGATGGTCACGCGGCGTATCCCGTGAGTGGTCAGGTCGCTCCATGCGATATCGCCGCCACAATTTTCCACAGCCTGGGCTTTTCGCCCGAGACCGTCATGTATAACCAAGCGGGTCAGCCGATGCCGATCACTCGCGGTCACGTGATCGACGCCGTGCTGTAACGTCATGCCTGTTCCAGCCCATTGACTCTGCCGCTTTTGCCGGCTGCGCCCGCGAAACGGTCAATTTCGTGCTGGATACAGGCGATCGTCTGGCATCTGCGGCGTCGGCGCCGAATAATCCGGGTTCTCGAAATCTTCCGGGAGCCCGCTGATGAGGTTTGCTTCACGTCTGCCTGCTATCTGCCTGCTTTTGATTTGCCCGTTGTGTCTGACTCTGCGCATTCAGCCCGTCTGCGCCGAAGGCATCCGACTGAAAAATGGGATGCTGTTCGAGGGCCGCGCAGTCCGACTGCCGGTGATCGGGAAAAACGTGCCTCCCAATGCTGGCGGCGTCACCGTTTACTCGATCACCATGATCGACACCGGGATGCAGCGTTATTACGTGCGGACTCAGGAGATCATCGGCCACGAAGAAGACTCGGACGTCGGCCGGGAGATCTTTCGCCTGCCGAACCGAGCAGGCCGCGGCGGTCGTGTGCTCGGGGCTGTTGGTGTATTTACGCGGAAACCGTTCAATGAATTCGGTCGCCGTACCGTGCGCATTGAGACCGAAAAGGGACCACTGAATGTTGACCAGGGGATCTCGCGAATCGGTCCTAAGTACATGCGAGTTGCCGCGAAGAACCTGGCCTGGGAGTTTGGGCTCGCCACGGAATCCGTACCGATTGCGTCGGTCGACAAGATGATTCGACGGGTCACGGATCAGGAAAAACCTGAAGACCGATTCGCCATTGCACGCTTCTATCTGCAGGCCAGTCGCTATCCGCAGGCGCTGGCTGAACTGGAAGCCATCGGTGAAGCGTTTCCCGAACTGAGGGAGCGCGCGGACGATCTGGCTCTGCAGGCTCAGCAACTTCTCGCTCAACAGCTTATCGGTGAGCTGAAGCACCGTCGCGAGAGCGGTCAGCACCGGCTGGCCTACTTCAAGGCGAAGCAGTTTCCAACGGATCGGATGAGTGCATCCATCCTGCGGCAGGTGCGCGAGTTCCTCGGTGAATACGAAGGGGCGCGCGATGAAGGCGAACTGGCTCTGGCGCTGCTCGGAGAACTGCAATCACAACTCAAGGAAGACGCACAGCGAGAGAAGGTCGATGCCATGCGCGTCGAAGTCAGCGACAAGCTGAACTATGAAACGCTCTCGCGGCTTCGTCCTTTTCTGCAACAGGCCGACGACCCGACACGCAGTGCGTCAGAGAAACTGGGTCTGGCGTATTCCGCGTGGGTGCTGGGAGCATCGGCTGCTGTCCCGACTCTCGACCGAGCCATCAATCTGTGGGCGGCCCGTTTTGAAATCATTCGGTATTTGCACACGCGAAACTCCGTCACCCGGACGCAGATTCTTGCCGATCTGACCAGCATCGAAGGCGTCGGTCCGGAAACGGTCAAGAGCCTGATCACTTTTCTGCCGCCACTCATTGACAGCGGAGGTGTGCAGCCGGGAGTTGCCACGGAAATCGTTGTGGACCAGGTCATGGCCGGAATGCCAGCGGACTCACCGGACGTGCGCTATCAGGTGCTGCTGCCGACCGAATACTCGCGGGACCGGACGTATCCCATGATCGTCGCGCTGCATTCCGTGGAACGAACTCCGCAGTTCGAACTGCAATGGTGGGGCGGAACTCGGGAGAAGCCGCTGCAGTCTCAGCGGCATGGCTACATTGTGATCGCTCCTGACTACGAGCAGCCGGGCGAAAAGACGTACAGCTACAGCCCGATGTGTCACTACCGAGTGCAGATGGCAATTCGCGATGCGCGCAAGCGGTTCAGTGTGAATTCCGACCACGTAATTCTGTCGGGGCATGGATCGGGTGGCGATGCGGCTTTCGATATCGGGTTCAGTCATCCCGACGTCTTCGCCGGCGTGATTCCGATCACCGGCGTCCTGGGCAACGTCAACATACACCTGCGCGACAATGGCCAGTATCTGCCGTGGTATATCGTTGGCGGAGAACTCGATCGCGACACGTTCGATCGCAATGCAAAGCACATCGATTACATGATGAAGAAACGGTACGACGTCCTGCTGACCGAGTACATCGGTCGCGGTTACGAGTCGTATTACAGCGAGATCCATCGGCTGTTCGAGTGGATGGACATGCAGACTCGGCTGAAGTTCCCGCAGGAGTTCAGCGTTGAGGTCGTGCGTCCCAACAACAACCGGTTTTTCTGGCTGAAGTCTCACACAATCCCGACGGGTCCACGTGTGCGGCAGGTTGGGTTGCGGGTGCCCTTGGGGCGTCCCAAGACGATTTCGGCGAAGATCCTCTCGGGACGAATCGACTATACAATGATCTCGATCACGTCACCGAGCCGGGTACATACGATCTGGCTGGCTCCCGAGATGATTGACTTCGACCGCCGCCTACAGGTACGTGTCGCCGGGTCACCGCGCAAGTTCAACGATTTCGTGGAAGCTTCCGTCGAGACGATTCTCGAAGACCTGCGCATTCGGGGTGACCGTCAGAAGATCTATCAGGCGAAGATCGAATTGAATTAGTCCTTCGACACTTGTCGCGCTTCTGCCACCTGATGTGGCTGGGGACGCGGATCACGCAGGTTCAACGGATATTCGCTAATCCGCTTTCATCCACAGGATCAGCGTCATCCGCGTCCCCACTTCAGACTTATGAGTCTCGTTCCGGCGTCGCCGGATTATGGATCGCACTTATGAATGCATCGGATCTCTGCTTCCTTTCTGCAACAGAACTCGCCCGCCGAATCCGCGATCGTGAATTGTCCGCACGCGAAGTGATGGAAGCTCACCTTGCGCAAATTGATCGGTTGAATCCAAAGGTCAACGCGATCGTCACTCTGTTGCCCGAGCAGGCGATGGAGCAGGCTGCTGCTGCCGACGAAAAACTCGCCCGTGGTGAAGACGTTGGTCCGCTGCATGGGTTACCGGTTGCTCATAAAGACCTGGTCACAACGAAGGGCATCCGAACAACATTCGGGTCGCCCATCTATCGCGACTTTGTCCCACAGGAAGACGCGCTGATCGTCGAACGACTGCGAGCAGCCGGGGCGATTACGATTGGCAAGACGAATACACCGGAATTCGGTGCGGGCTCGCAGACGTTCAACGAAGTCTTCGGGGCGACACTCAATCCATACGACGTAACAAAGACGTGCGGCGGAAGTAGTGGCGGCGCTGCGGTGGCTCTGGCCTGCGGGATGCTTCCGATCGCTGACGGCAGTGACACAGGCGGTTCACTTCGCAACCCGGCGAACTACTGCAATGTGGTCGGGTTTCGGACGTCTCCCGGTCGAGTGCCGGTCTATCCATCCGAAGTCGGCTGGTTTCCGATTTCCGTGCAGGGACCGATGGCGCGGACGGTTGCCGATACAGCGCTGATGCTGAGCACGATCGCGGGGCCGGATCCGAAATCGCCGATCGCGATCGTCGAGCCCGGATCACGATTCGCCGAATCTCTGGACCGAGACTTCGGCGGCGTTCGTATCGCGTGGAGTTGCGACTTTGGAGATCTGCCGGTTGATCCGGCCGTCACTGCTGCGATTGACGGGCAACGTGCGGCGTTTGAGAACGACCTCGGCTGCGAAGTCGTCGATGATCAGCCGGATTTCGCGGATGCCGACGAAGTATTCAAAGCCTGGCGCGCCTGGAAGTTCGAGCTGCGTTTCCGCGACCTGATTCAGACGGACCGTGATCAGATCAAGGAGACCATTATCTGGAACGTCGAATCCGGACAGAAACTCTCCGGACCTGACCTGTCGCGCGCGGAGATGAAACGTACGCGACTGTATCACCGCGTGAGGCGCTTCATGGAGACGCACGAGTTTCTGATTCTGCCAGTCAGTCAGGTGCCGCCGTTCTCGATCGATCAGCCCTACATCAGCGAGATCAATGGTCAGACGCTGGACACATACATCGACTGGATGAAGTCGTGCTACTACATCTCGGCCATCGGCCTGCCGGCGATTTCCGTTCCCTGCGGTTTCACCGAGTCCGGCCTGCCGGTCGGCGTGCAGATTGTCGGTCGCCACAACGATGACTTCGGGGTTCTGCAAATTGCTCATGCGTTTGAACAGGCCACTCAAACGTGGAAGCGCCGGCCGGACGTCGCCGGCGGCGAATGATTCACGCCGCAGGCATTCAGGCATCACCCGCGGAAGACCCTGTTGTTCCCGTCTTTCTCCGTTGTTCTGCAGTCGATGACATTGCGCCGCGTCTGGCTACAATGGCGGGATGGCAGGCAACACATTCGGACAACTGTTTCGCATCACGACGGCCGGCGAGAGCCACGGTCCCGGCAACGTCGTCATCATCGATGGCGTACCTCCGGGACTTCAGCTTTGCGTTGAAGACTTCACCGTGGATCTCAGTCGACGCCGTCCCGGGCAGAGTCGAATTGTGACGCAACGCGACGAAGCCGACACTCCGGAGATTCTGTCGGGCGTATTTGATGGTCAGACGACGGGGACCAGCCTGGCCATTCTGATTCGCAACACGGACCAGCGCAGTCGTGATTACAGTGAGATCAAAGACAAGTACCGTCCGGGACACGCCGACTTTGGCTACGACGCCAAGTATGGGTTTCGTGATTATCGCGGCGGTGGACGATCCAGTGCCCGCGAGACGTCCGTACGCGTGGCCGCTGGCGTCGTCGCTAAGAAGCTGATCGCGGAAGAGTTCGGCGGGCGCGTCGTTGGCTACGTGGTTCAGGTCGGAGACATTCGAGCGACAATCGACGACCCGGAAGCGGTCACGCTCGATCAGGTCGAGACTCTTCCCGATGGGGAACCCAATATTGTCCGTTGTCCGGACGTTGAGTGTGCCGCGAGGATGGTCGAACTGATCGACGAGGTGCGGCACGAAGGCGACTCGATTGGTGGAGCTGCGGAGATCGTTGCGTCCGGTGTGCCAGCGGGTCTTGGGGAGCCCGTCTTCGACAAGATCAAGGCTGATCTGGGCAAAGCACTGTTCAGCCTGCCGGCGGTACTTGGCGTCGAATACGGCATCGGTTTCGGTTGCGTTGGGATGCGCGGCAGTGCCAATAACGACGCTTTTATCCCCGGTGAGGGGGCAGCCGATTCGGGGGGGCCGGATATCACTACGGCGACAAACCGGCACGGCGGCATGCTGGGCGGTATTACATCCGGTCGACCGATTGTCATGCGGGCCGCTGTTAAGCCGACCAGCAGTCTTCCGATGGAGCAACCGACGGTCTCGTCGTCCGGAGAGCCGACAACGATCCGTACCAAAGGCCGGCATGACCCGTGTCTGTTGCCGCGATTTGTGCCGATGGCAGAAGCGATGGTAGCGATCGTTCTGGCCGATCACTGGCTCCGCTGGAAGTCGCAGTGTGGCGGAGCAGTCCGAGGCTGAGTGCCGACGGGCCATGGCGGGATGTCATCGCTCGACAAGACCGTTTTCCGCACTTGTTGCTCCAACATGTCTTTCCTGTCAGGCTGGCATTTCCTGTCTGAGCATCAGGTTTTTCGGGAACGGACGGCCGGATTAACGCATCAGAATGCGATCGCCAACTGCGTTGACTCTTCCGTGTGCAACGTCAGTCCAGCGCGCCGCCGGTGGCCCATTTTTTTTTCCATGTTGCCGCAGGGAAACGGTTGAGTTTTCCCAACGTCAATATGAGCATGGCTCCTATGCTCAATATCTGTGGTGACAACCTGCCGCGCAACGACCTGACGTATCTGGCGTTCCGAGTCGCCTTTCAGGAGACGCTCGAACGGATCGTGCTGTCTCGTCAGGTTGACGACGGCAATGAAGTCTTCGGCTATCTGACCGAAGTCCCGTTTCTTCAGGGTGTGACTCCGCACGTGCAGCTTAATCTGCTGGCGGACTGCTGGAGTCGACACAGTTCGCGTCGCCAGCACGAGGCAACGCTGATTGACGAGAGCATCGTCTATGCCATGTGCGAAACGGCGGCTCGTATCGCGGAAGAAGAGCCAACGGTCATCACTCACTGCATGATCACAGGTCCGAAGCAGTGTCACGTGCTGGTCGATTCGTTTCTGCCCGGTGAGTTGCGCAACCTGCACTTGAGTCTGTCGAACGAAGGCGACTTTCTACTGGTCAGTCAGTTCGAGGATATGGACCCGGAAGACGCGTGGGATTTGAAGATGCAGTTCGGCCTGGAAGACTGGCGCATCAGCGAGCTGTTTGACGTACTCGGGCATTGGCACATCGAGCCGGGAATTGAAGAACGACTGAACGGGCTGGTCACAGAGCGTGAACTGGTGCGAGTCAGCTACGTCATCGGCGAGGTCCTGCGACAACGCGCCCCGCGCAGCGAAGGTTGATCAGTCATTCTGATTCGTGACTGAAATGTGCGACCGTCCAGACACACGGACCTAAATCGCCCGGATGATGGCGGCGGCGCTCTGACCCATTGACGTCCGATTGATCGTCATGGCCGTCGGACTGCGAAGCTCCATGGGGCCGTCGTGAATAACATTCAGACGGCAGCGCGGATCCGGAATGTGATAATTCAGTGTGGATGGCAACATCCGGTGGCGCAGCGACATGAGCATTCCGGCCAGTTCGACAGCTCCGGAACCAGCTTCAAAGTGACCGAAGTAGCTTTTCAAAGCTGTCACGGGAATGCGGGCAGCCGCGTCTCCCAGGCCCCAGTAGTAACCGCGAGCTTCGACCAGATCGTCACGCTGTGTGCTTTGACCATGCGCGTTGATGTGCCCGATATCACGCGGCTCGATGTCGGCCCGTCGCAGAGCAGACTGAATAGATCGAGCGACACCGCGGCCGCCGGAACCGTTTGAGTAACCAGCTCCATCACACCCGGCACCAACACCAAGAACCTCGCCGTAAATCGTCGCGCCACGATTGATCGCGTGTTCGTACCGTTCAACGACGAATGCGGCTGCACCCTCGCCGACGACCGCACCGTCCCGTGTCATGTCGAACGGACGTGATGCTGTTTCCGGATCGTCTTCGCGGCGCGAAAGGTTTTCGAACAGGTTCAGCTTGGTCAGGTCAACCGGCTGTATATTCGCACTGCAGGCCCCCACGATCATGGCATCGGCGGCGTCGCGTTCGATCACGCGGACGGCTTCGGCCAGAGCCAGCAGTGCGGACGAGTCGCGGCTGGTGATCGTGTTGTTCGGGCCGCGGGCGTCATGCTGAATCGCCACGTGACAGGCCGGCATGTTCGGGAGCTGCTTGAGCAGCCACAGCGGTGCAATCCGGCCCAGGTTGTCTTCGCCCCAGCGAGTCGCATCGAAACCACTGTCGTCAACACTGGTGGAAGCTGCTTCGGCCAATTCAGCCGGCTGGGTCGAAATACGGCCGGCTCCGAAGGTGACTCCCAGACGATCAGGGTCGAAGGCTCCACCTTCCAGTCCGGCGTCGTTCATAGCGAGCGAAGCGGCCGCAGTGCCGAGCTGAATGTCGCGCGACATCAGCTTGATGTATTTGCGGCACTGAATGTACTTGAGTGGATCGAAGTCCGGAATCTCGGCGGCGATTCGCGAGGGAAAGCCCCGACTCGGCACAGATTGCAACGGGCCGATTCCGGACATCCCCTGAATGAGGCTGTTCCAGAACGGATCATTGCCGATGCCGATCGGAGAAACTGTTCCGACCCCGGAAATGACAACACGCGTGATGTCTGAAGACCCAGTCATGCCAGCACCTGCCTCTGTGTCTGTAACAACCGGCGAAAAGACAGGACCGGTGTTCAGCACGGCAGCTTCCTGAATGACTTCGCACCCGATAGCCCGGACTGATCTGTCACAAGACCCCTCTTGTGGCAGAGTCAACTTCAGTCAGCGCACACGAACCGCGATGATGTCACACAGGAAAAGGAGCAAGGACCCAAAACGAACGCAGGTAGGACTCATTAGGAGGGAACTCAGCAAGTCTACCCAGGAACCAACCGGACCCAATCGGTTTTCCGGTTCCCACGACCCACAAAGTCGACGCCGATTACACCGCCGATCTGGCGAAGTGTCAAGCAAGTCCCGGGCAGCGTGGCAGATTCTGCAGAATTGGGGAAGTGGATTCGCGCCGCCTCCGGGCAAAATCAGCGACACCAGGAACGCCATTGTCAACGGAACCCAGGACCCGCGTCGGCTTGTTTTCGGTGAACCGCAGCGTATGCTGAAATGTGCTGGCTGCGTCTATTCTCTCTAAATTTCAGTATCTCACGGTCGGCACGCGAGGACGGATCATGCTCAATGAAACTCTGCCGGAATACACAAAGGCCCCGCTCGAAAAAGTATTACTCGTCGACGATGACCCCGCTTGGATTGCCGCCACGAAGGAAGCGCTGGAGCCGCTTGGTTTTGAGGTCAGCATCGCTAAGGATGGCGGACAGGCTCAGGGTGTCGTCAGGATGCGGCAGCCGGATTTAATTCTCATGGAAGCAATCCTGGCCGGTGAGAGCGGTTTTGAAATCTGTGAGAAGCTCAAGCAGCAGCATCGTCGCATCGCCATCATCATGGTGACAGAGATCAACCTCGATTCGGCTCGCAATCTGGCTGAGCGTGTTGGGGCTGACGGATACCTGGTCAAACCGTGGGATCCGAAGGTGTTGCCGGAAATGATGCGCGAAGTCGCTGATAATGTGTGGCGGATGATGGAAGATGAAAAGAACGACCAGGGCGTGATTCGATTTGAGTGTCAGTGTGGCAATCGCATCAAGGAGAAGATGAGCAACCGCGGCAAACACACAACGTGCGAGGAATGCAATGAACGAATCCAGGTGCCAGACCAGACGATTCACGCATTCGTCGTACGTGATTCGAATCCGAGCGAGACCGGCAAAGTGGGTCTTCAGCCGCTTAAGTTTGTCACGATCAAGTGCCCGAGCTGCTCGACGTTCTATCGATTATCAAACGTGCAGGGCAACTGGCGAAAATGTCCGCGATGTGGGACAGAGCAAGGTGGTTCGCTCTCGATTGTGGGCGCTCCCATGTCCCGAGCGGCACTGGAGAGCTCTTTGCGCGTATTGCGTGTGCTTTCAGGTAAGAGCAAAGGCAAGAAGATGATGCTGCCCGAAAGCAAGGTTGTGTTCGGAAGTGGGCCCAAATGTCATATCCGGCATGGTGCCAGCACGGTGAGCGAACAGCATTGTTCGCTGGAGCCGACAGGCAAAGGTGTGCTGGTTGAGGACCTGGGCAGCGAGCACGGAACCTGGATCAACAGCAAACGTGTCTCAGAAAAGACGCTGTTGAAGGCCGGACAAGTGTTGCAGATTGGTGCTCTGAAGTTTCGCCTGATTGGTGAAGACCTGTCGGTGGAAGACGAAATGAAACGCGTCCAGAAGTGGTCTGCCAAAGAAGGCAAGGCGCGTGAGAAGGGCGTCCGATTGATTGAGGGTGGTCAGGCGACCGGTGCCGAAGCCGCGCAGGTCATCCAGCAGCACTGGAACATCACTCGCAAGCGATTCGTGGAGAGTGGAGCAGTGGCAGAGGGTTGAGCCTTTTCTCGCAGACCTGATCGCAGCTGAGAATCTGCTCCGCCAGGGGCAATGGCTGCGGGGCGGAGGCTGATCGCCCTATAGCTCATCTGCCGATGCCTTGACGATCACGATCGTCATGTCGTCCCTCTGTGGCTGCGGGTCGGCGAATTCGACGCAGGCGTTGCGCAGGTAGTTCGCAATGATACGCGCGGGCAGTTCGCGGTTTTCGAGGACGACATTCAGCATTCGCTCGGTACCAAACTTCTCGCCCGAGGCGGACGTCATTTTCTGCACGCCGTCGGTCGTCAGCAGCAGCAGATCACCGGGATGCAGCTTCCAGGTCGTCCCGTCCGGAATCACTGTTTCCGTCCGCAGGCCCATGGGCATTCCCGTACTGGGTAGCACTTCGCTCGACCCGTCACGTTTGATCAAATGGCCCTGATGCCCGGCACTCGAATACTGGACCGATCGCGTGAGCTGATCGACCTGCACCAGCATCAGTGTGACGAGGAATTCTTTCTCACCGATGTCTTCGGTCATGAGCGTGTTCGCGCGGCTGACAACATCGGACGCATCTATCGCGGACGTGACCAGCACTCGCAGATACGCCCGCAGCGAAGCCATGAACATGGCCGGAGCCAGACCGTGGCCGCTGCACTCGCCAATGGTGATCGTCAGCAGACCATCCGCTGTGGGCAGGTAGTCGTAATAATCGCCGCCGGTTGTGTCCGCCGGAACCGACAATCCGGCAATGTCGTAACCGTCGACAAAATGGTGAGCCGGGCGGGAACAGGTCCGACTGGATCTGCCTGGCCAGTTCGTCTTCCTCGGCGGTCGGCGTGCCGAATCCGTTGGTAATCAGTCCGGGGCGGACGAGTTGAGTGCCACTGCGATGCTCATTGGTATCTTCGACACGCGATGATGTCGCTGGCGGCTCCAGCGAATCGCCCCCCGCCACACCCGTGATCAGGCCGGTCGACGGCAATGGTGGAGGCGTTGTGGCCGCCGTCGACAACTCGCTGCGAAGACGATTCAGTTCGCGACCCTGCTCCTCGAGCATCAGCCGCAGGGAAGAGATTTCCATCGCCTTCCGAACGATCATCTCGATGTTCTGCGCGGACAGCGTCTCTTTAACGAGCCAGTTCTCGACTCCCTGTTCGATTCCCAGTCTGCGTTGCAGTTCATCCTGCACACTGACGAGAAGCACAAGCGGGATGCCAGTCGTCTGGTGTTTTTGACTGAGCCGCACAAGCGCTGATTCGAAACTGGAAATGGCACTGTCCAGCAGCACACAGTCGAGCCGTCGGGTGTCCCACAATTCGACAGCTTGTTCAATCGACTCGGCTTCCAGGATCTCGGTCTTGCAGAATGCCTGAGTCAGCATCCAGCGTGCGACCTGACGATTCTCAGAGTGATCGTCGATCACGAGAATCTGGAGTGGAGTGGGAGTGATCATATGAGGTCGACTCAGCAGTGAATTCGAAAGCAGCAGGCCCGACCTGCGCGCAGTCAATCGCGCGCTGATTGTCTCCAGTCGGTCTCGACCGGACCGGAAATCGACGCTCTCTCACCGCATGCGGTCAATCCGGGCAAGCTGAAGATCAATCTGCCTGCCGTGTCGAAAATGCCGGCGGCCATTTCCCTGCGGACGCTACAGGCACGTTCACTGGTGTTACCGGTAAAGTCGTTTATCCCATGCCGCGCTACCCGGCGTCAGATACCGGTTTCTTCGCCGTCGCTTCCGCGGGCTTCAAAAACCGCACGCTGCCGACAAGCTCCAGATCGCGACCAGAGAACGACTCAACCAGTCGACTCTCCAGAGCAAACACGAACGCCACCTGACGACCATCCGGAGCGGCGCACAGGTAGTAGTACCATTCCATCGGAACGTCGCGGGTCACGCCTTTGGCGGTCACACGATACAGCCAGCGGTCATCCTCTACCGAAATCGTCTTTGCGTCACTGATCTCGCGTAACTGGCTGCCCAATGCCGTCTGGATATCGCCAATGAACTGTTCCTCGGGCGTGTGCCGGCCGGCCGCAACACTTGGAATGCGCGACACATTGCACTGCGCGACAAGGCTGCCCTCTTCAATCAGACGCAACACCGCGACATCATCTGTCTGATGAAACACATGCCAGTCGCGATTGTGAGTGAAGTAAAGACTCCAGGGAGAGACAAAGCCCACGGCCAGTTGTTCGTCTTCAGGGGCAATTGGGATCGAGTCGACCAGTTCATCGGTCAGCGGACCAACGGAGTTGGACACCTGCCGGTCGACATACATCGTCGCTGTGACCTGCATGCCCGGGCTGACAGTTCCGACGGCGCGTTCTTCTGTCTGCGTGATCTGCGCCTGGCGGATGTGTCCACTCTGCAGGTCAAACGCGATCTGGCCTTTCACCGTGACCGTCGTCAGCGATCCCAGAATGGCACCTTCGATTCGACCGTCGAGCGCGACAATTGCGTAACGTTCGTCGAGCTTGTCAATGCGACAGGACAGCTCACTTTTCGTAACGGCCTCCACACCGGTCAGTGTCTGAATGACCCAGTGCGGTGGCTTCCATGTGCTGCCAGCCTTGACTGCCGAATCGGGCAGCACGGCAATCAACGCGAGGCTGTCGCCGGGAGTTCGCAGCAGGTCGATCGACTCGCTGGTCATGGAACCCAACGTGGACCAGTGGCGAATTCCGTCAACGCGACCCTCAGCCACGATCAGTCGCCTGGAGTCGGGCAACTGGCTGCTGGTCTTGCGTTCGCCCGCTTCAATGCGCGCTTCGGCGAGCTGATACGAGCGCAGTGATCGCAATGCATGCGAATCGCGACCCGCGGCGGCAAGGCGACGTTCCAGAAAACTCATCCGGCCGTCGACGTTCAGCTTCAGACCGATCGCGCGACCTTCCTGGACTGCCGTGCGGATTTCCCCGGTGACCTGCAGTCGGCAACGAACGGAATACACGCGGTTGTCCGTCGCCGGTTCTTCGATCACGACACTGGCGCAAAGCTGTGAGCCACACAGAATAATCACGCTCACATACAGCAGGCCGCGTCTGATCAGGCGAGTGGCCATGTCAAATCGAGCTACCGATGGGATTTCTTCTGCCGTTCGCCCTGAAGTGCATGCCATGTCCAAATCCTCCATGATTCGGATCGGATGTGTTGCCTTGCTGGCCGGCGGAGCACGAGATTCCGCCGCCACCAGACCGGTAGCAAAACGGAACACGAAAGACACAGCAAGACGAGTTCATCGACACAACGACGGAGCGATACGTGCGCATTGCGGTTCTTGGAAATTCTGGCAGTTGGTACTGCAACGACATCGCGCGCGTCGCGCACGAGGCGGGGCATCAGTGCAGCCGTCTCGATTTTCAACGCATCGCGGCTGAGTGCGGGAATCTGGAATCCGTGTACCAGCATGTCGACGACAGCGCCCAATCAGCAGCAGTCCGACTTGAGGACTTCGACGCGGTCATCGTCCGCACGATGCCCCCGGGTTCACTGGAGCAGGTGGTCTTCCGGATGGACGCCCTGGCCCGGCTGGAATCGCGAGGGACGGTCGTTATCAATTCGCCGAAGTCGATCGAGTGCGCCGTCGACAAGTACCTCACCACCGCCCGGCTGCTGGAACGAGGCCTGCCGATTCCACCGACGTCGGTTTGTCAGGACGCGGAAACGGCTCTTCAGAGTTTCGAGCGGCTTGGAGGTGACGTCGTCGTGAAACCGATCTTCGGAGCCGAAGGCCGAGGCATCTGCCGAGTCAGCGATCCGGACCTCGCATTCCGTACGTTTCGCACACTGGAGCGAACCGGTGCCGTGATTTACTTACAGCAGTTTATTCGGCATCCCGGTTACGACGTACGCGTCCTGATTCTCGATGGTCGCATCATCGGGGGCATGAAACGTTTTGGCGCAGACGATTTCCGCACGAACGTCGCCCGGTCGGCTCGGACAGAGATTCACGAAACGGATGATGCAGAGCGCAGACTGTCACTCGAAGCTGTCGCTGCTGTCGACGCGCGATTCGCCGGCGTCGATCTGCTGTACGACGACTCGGGCCAGTGCTTTGTGATCGAAGTCAACGCGGTGCCGGGCTGGCAAGCGTTCACCCGCACAACGGGCCTCGACGTCGCCAAATTACTCATTCGAAGCCTGGATGGTTCGTAGTAGCCGGACTTGTCCGGCGTGACCGCTCACCCGGTTCGAGCCGCACGCGCGCCGAACCGCATAAATGCGGTCACTACGAACGCCGTCGACGGAACAGACCCGCAACGGCGAAGAACAGCATGCCGAAACAACTTGCCTGAGCGAACCAGTCACCGTGTCTGACATACAGACTTTCTCGGTTGTCGAGCGGGACATTGCTGATCACCGCTGCGTTCAGCGACTTGTGCCAGCGACCGGTTTTGGGGTCACGCAGCGTCGTGCGGGCCTCTTCGCGCGACCGGGCATCGCCGTCAATGAAGACGTCCGGTTCGCGTACGACTCCGTCTCCGTCAATCACGGCAGAGATACCCGTGTTGACCGCCCGAACCAGCGGCGTACGCGTTTCGACGGCTCGGAAGGTCGACGTGATCAGGTGCTGATCCAGCTCGCTTGAACCTTTGAACCAGCCGTCGTTGGTCAGATTCACAAAGACATCAATCGGCTTGTCCGCATCACGGGCGATCTCATTGACCAGTTGGGGAACGGTATCTTCAAAGCAGATGATCGGGGCGTACGACCAGTCGCCATGATGAAACACGCGGGCCGAATCGCCGGCCTGAATGCCGTAGCCCTGCGAGAACGGAGTCAGCCGGTGCAGCCACGGCAGTTGGTCCTGCAGCGGAATGTACTCACCGAATATCACGCGATGCATCTTGTCGTAACGATCGACAAGTCCCTCGGTCGGTGTAACGAACGCCGCCGAGTTGTAGGCCCGCATGCCGTCGTTCCCGGCGACCCAGGTATCAATGCCAATCACCATTGCGGCACGCGATCGTTCGGACATCGCGTTAAGCGTTTTGCGCACCGACGGATCGCGCCACGATTCAGCCCAGCGAACCTGGGCGTCACCAGAACCCGGAGGTGCCATTGCCAGCAACCGAGCTTCGTCAAGACCCGCCTCAACCGTCTGCAGCGGCCAGCGGAACATGGTCTCTGGCCAGACGATTAAATCGGGCTGATGCCGCACCGACACGCCGGTCAGAGCATCGTGCATCTGGAAGATCGTCTCGTAGTCCGCCGTGTTGTGCTTGAGTGATGCCTCGAAGTTTCCCTGAATGAGTGCGACGCGCGGGCCGTCTTTGAAGTCCGCCTGAGATCGCCGCACGAAACCGTATGCCAGTGTGCCAGTCACCAGCAGCAGGCAGGCGCCGACATGCAACCACGGCCGCTGGAGTCCTGCGAAACCCGAATCTGGCGGCGAGAGGCCTTCGGCCGGCAGATGAGCGAACTCAGACGGTACGTCGACCGGTGGCAGCAGCTTCAATCGACTCAGCCAGTTCACCGGAATCAGACCCGCGACGCATGCGGCACTGCAGACGAGAACGAACGTCACTCCGTAAACACCGACCAGATCGCTGATCTGAACCATCTCAGTAAAGGCGTACTGCGTGTGTCCCAGGAAGTACCAGGCGAAGCCAGTCATCAGCACGGACCGCAAGTATTCCAGTCCGGTCCAGACAAGCGGAGCGGCTACCGTCAACGGCACGCCGAAGCGATGCACGGCCGATCGAGAAACTGCAACAAAGACCGGAAAGTACATTGCGACGTAAACAGCCAGCGCGATCCACGCGATATACATGGCCGGATCACCCAGACGCATCCACTGCAGTGTGGCCAGTGACCAGGCCAGACCGCTGGCATAGACAATCCGGTACATGGCGCGAGTCGGCTGCCGTGTCCGGATCAGGAGAATCAGCGGCGCCAGCGCGACCCATCCCAGCCAGCCGAAATCGACAGGAGTGAACGCGGCCCACAGCAGCACGCTGGTCGTCATCGAGCAGACAACGGCACCGCGGGCCGGAGCATGTGACGAGCGGGCCGCTTCAATGATGTCCCGCACCGACAGCTCGGATTTTGCCGGGCGACGTGTGGAATCGGCGGGGGGTGTCTGAATTGGCTCGCGTTGTGCCATGAGCTGAGTCGGCATGGTTCCATCCCTGGAGTTTCATCAACACTCGTCCCGGCCTACCACAGAACGATTTCGACTGATTCACCAGCGGTGTAATTCCGTGGTTCCGCCGGAAAGACGGTCATGGCGTTGGCATCGACCGTTGACTGCAAATCCGACGAGCCGTGCCATTTCATCAGCGACACGACTGGACCATCCGGCGTCCAGTCGACCGCAGCGGGGAAGTATGTCTCGCGGTCGTCTTTGTGGGAATGCGAGTGTTTCAGCCGCGCAGTCAGGCCCTGCGGCCGAACCGGCGCGACGCCCGTCATCTGACGAATCGCCGTGCGCACAAACAATTCGAAGCACACCATACTGCTGACCGGATTGCCCGGGAGTCCGAAGACGCAGCACGTCCGGTCGCCGTCGTCGAGCATCCCGAACCACACTGGCTTGCCAGGCTTCACGCGGACTTTGTGGAACACCTGTCGGACGCCAGCTCGCTCCAGTTCACTCGGGACCAGATCGAGTTTGCCCGCGGACACGCCCCCGGACAGCAGCAGGATGTCACTCTGCAAGCCGCGCTCGATGTGCTTTCGCAAGTCTTCGCGATTATCTCGCGCGATCCCCAGTGGAATTGGATTGCCGCCGGACGCCCGTATCTGAGCAACCAGCATAGTTTCGTTCGAATTCCGAATCTGGCCAGGCCCGAGCGGTTCGTCGACGGATACCAGCTCATCGCCGGTGGCCAGCACTGCGATATCCGGCTGAGGGAACACGCTCAACGTGTCCTGACCCATCTCGGCCAGCGCGGCCAGTTCCTGAGCCCTCAGACATCGGCCGGCCGGCACGACAAGATCGCCGGCGCGTTTGTTGGTGCCGCGACGGATCAAGTCCTGCTCCGGCGCCGCCGAGTCGGCATTGAGTCGCACACGCTGCGGTTCGCCGTCCAGTAACTCGGTCAACTCGACGCGGACGACGGCATTCGCCCCGTCCGGAATCGGAGCCCCCGTCATGATGCGAATGGCCTGACCGGGTGCGACGGTCCTGGTCGGAGTCCGACCCGCGGTGACCTCATCGACAACGATCAATTCGCTTCCGATTCGAACATCAGAGGCGATGACCGCATAGCCATCCATCAGGGCTTTATCGAACGGTGGCGAGTCGTCCCGGCATCGTACGTCGGCGTGTAATGTGCGGCCAAATGCATCGCGCAGCGCACACGAAACCGAACGGTTTTGCGGAACCTCACGGGCAATCAGATCAAGTGCTTCTGCGACCGTCAGCATGGCTTGGAAAGTAACAGGCTTCTATCAACCCGGCGAGCCTGCCAGATACGAAGGTCTCACGGACCCTCAACATCACTTTGTTCAGCCTTCGGCGGCTGGAGCGTCATCCGTTTTCAGCAGGAAGTGGTGATACAGCAACGACGCGCAGACGCCACCGGCGATCGGGGCGATCCAGTACAGGACATGGTGGTCCCAGTGACCGTGAATCAATGCCGGGCCAAACGACCGTGCCGGGTTCATGGAGGCTCCGGTAACCGGCCCTGCCGCCAGAATGTCAAACGCGACCGTCAGACCAATCGCAAACCCGCCGATCTTGACCGGCTGACCCCGCTCGTTGTCGACCGCGACTCCGAAGATGGATGTCAGAAGCAGAAACGTGCAGATGAACTCGACCAGCAGAATCGTGCCCGGGCCGATAGCCCATTCAGCCGACGGGGGCGGCGGCAGAGGGATCCCGAGTTTCGCCGAAGCCACAGCCGAAGCCGGAAAGATCACCGAGCAGGCCAGCGCCGCCACGGTCGCACCAATCAATTGAGCGACGATGTATTTGCCGGCCAGAGGCGGCTTGATCCGTCCGGTGGCCAGCATGCCGCATGTAACAGCTGGATTGAAATGTGCCCCCGACAGCCCGCCAAACGTGCACACGGCGATCGATAGCGCCAGCCCGTGAGCCAGAGCCACCATGACCAGCCCCGCGGCCGGGCCAACATCGCCCATAGTCTGCGTACACAGAATGGCCGAGATACCGGCAAAACACAGATAAAACGTGCCAATCACTTCACCAACGCACTGTCTGATTTCCTGCATAACGTCCAGTCCCCGTGATGAGTCGTCTTCGTTGATGTCCTGTCTCGAAATCCGTCTGTCCGGATGCGTCATTTGCATACGGCCAGACGAGATGCGTGCGCGACAAAAAGTACCTATCCAAGCGGCCCGCGACAACGACACACACCGAACTTCGCATCCATTGAAGGACGAGTCCGTCGCCTGCGGATTCACCAGACGGATTCAGACGCCGATGAAATCCGTGGCTGCATCCGTGCAAATATCTGCCGCACTGCGTCGCAAGCCACAACAGTGAAGACTGCGAGGTCCCGAAGCTGCAGTCCGCTCCTGCCTCTGAAACTCACGATTGAATTGTCTGGCTGTCCACACCCGGACCAGTGAGTTCGCGCTCAGGCAAATACTGGAAAACCACGGCACGAAGGAGGTCATGCGATGCCCGTGCCTTGAAGTCACCGGACGAGAACTACACGATTTCACAGTGGTTGCAGCGATGAACGGTTCGTCAATTCGGCTTTTCGTTCACACAATTTGAGAATGAACGGCTGGTTCATAGCGTGGGGTAGTTCCACCGCGCTCACAAAGGAACTGCGATGGGTCACGTTCCAGGGTTTCAGTACGACGTATTCATCAGTTACTCGCACGCCAACGATCACGATGGCTGGGTGACCAGGTTCCACAAGAAGCTCCGTGCCCACCTGGGCGAATTTGTCGTTCAGCCGAATATCTACTGGGATCGTCGGTCGCTTGCTCAGAATGACGTTCTTGATGAGGACATTCCCGAGGCTGTGAATTCTACGGCAGTATTTCTGCCGATCGTGTCCCACATGCATCTGAAGCGGCCGTGGTGCGACCTTGAGCGCGACACGTTTCTCGCATCCGAGCGAACCCGGGCCGGGGCAAGAGGCGTTTTTGTTGTTCGATACGATGATGTCAGTGTCGAGAAATACGATCGGGTTTTGCCGAATTGTGTGGGGACGCCGTTCTTCGATGACGATGGTCAGCCGCTCGATACAGAGTCGGTGGCTTTCAAATCGCGGCTGCATCAACTGACGCGAGCCATCTGGTACGAATTGGAACGGCAGCGGGAAGCAGCGACTCCAGTCGAGCGCACTTCCCCATTGCCGGACCGTGTCGGTGGCACCGTCTTCATCGCCCCTGTTCATGGCGTTGAGATGGTCACGCTGCGCGACGAACTCGCCAGTACATTACGTGACTACGGCTTAGAGCCCATCTGTCCGGACGACCGGTTCTTTTCAACACCTGCCTTCGAGGATTCGCTGTCTGAGAAAATCCGCCAGTCAGACGCGTTCGTCCAACTGCTGGACGAGAAGCCATTTCCCACAGTGCCGGGTATCGCCGGGTCCGTGGAGAAGTGGTTCCTGAATCTTGCGACGACGAACGGCCCGATCGAGGTGCTCCGCTGGCGACGGAATGACCCGATCTTCGGGGATGATGTGTTTCGAACACTTGCACGTGAGCCATCCGTCCGAACGTTTCCCTACACGCAGTTCAAGACACTCGTGGCAGACACAGCCACGTCTGCGCACGCAGACGGACGGCGGGAACAGCAATTGGCCAGTGCTGAAACGCCCCTGCTGGTTCTGCAGGCAGACGAAATGGACGAGCTGGCATGCGATCAGGTGGGAAAGCTGTTTGACGAACACGGCTTTGACCTGATTGATGTCCCTCCTCCTGAGGATGGCACATCTCTCAATGACGTCATCAGCGACCTTGAGGGTGGTGGCTTCATGCTGGTTTACGAGCGAACGCCTCGTCGCCAAATCCTGCGGTGCATTCAGCAGCTCAGAAAATTCAAGGACTCTGATGCTGCCAGAAACTGGGTCATGGGTTTCTGGAACAGACCGGTTGATCGTAGTACGGCCGTCCGGCTGCGATCGCTGCGAGGCGTCCATGTGATTGAGGATGAAGGCTCGTCACAGATGCAGGCATTCCTCAAGGCGGTTAAAGGCCAGTGATGGGCGACACACAACACTCTCGGAAGCCAGAAACGGTTTTTCCCTATCCGGGGCTGCGACCGTTTCAGCCTCATGAAGCACACCTGTTCTTCGGCCGGGACGAGCATGTCTCTGACATGTTCACATTGCTGGAAAACCACAGGTTTCTGGCCGTGACCGGAGCCAGTGGTTCCGGCAAATCGTCGCTCGTTCGAGCAGGCTTGCTGCCGCGCCTGCGCAACGAAGGACTGATCAACCAAGCCTCGGGCGACTGGCACTTTCTGATTCTGCGGCCCGGCAAATCGCCGATGGACAATCTGGCGTTGGCCTTTCATGAAGCCGATCCGCTCAGTGGTGCGTTGCTGTCGCAAACGCCCTTGCACGACGGTGATCCCGGAATGACACGCGTGGTCCTTGAAAGTGGCCCGCGCGGAGTCTCGACCGTGCTTCGCAATGCACGGATTCCCGATGACGACAATGTTCTCATTCTCGTGGACCAGTTCGAGGAGATTTTTCGATTCACCGATGTCATCGACAACCTGGGGGACGCGCAACCGGAGGCACGCCAGAGGTCGAACGAGGCCACGCAGTTTGTCTCTCTGCTGCTGAATACGGCGCGTCAGTCGCAGCGCAAGGTACACGTCGTGCTGACGATGCGGACGGACTTCATGGGCGACTGTGACCGCTTCGAAGATCTTCCTCAGGCAATCAACAACGCTCAGTATCTGACGCCACGTCTCTCGTTCCATCAGTTGAAGTCCGCAGCCACCGGTCCGCTGAAACACACTGACTACAAGGCCGAGATTGAGCCTCAGCTCCTTGATCACATCCTGAATGCCGCGACAACCGGCCGCGATCGATTGCCACTCATCCAGCATGCCCTGTTGCGCATCTGGACGCTGGCCAGACAGGACGCTCGTCGTGAAATCGACGAGCACTCGGACCGCGGGCGTCACGAACACTCGAACGAAAACGGTGTTCAGATTGTGCTGACTTTCGACCACGCGAGACGCTGTACCGATGAGGGTGTAGCGAAAGGACCATCCGACTGGGTTAGCGACGTTCTTGCACGGCACGCCGACGAGATATACGAAGGACTTGAAACCGAACAGCAGCGAATCGCCAGCCATCTGTTTTGTGCCCTGTGTGACGACCAGGGCAACGCTCGGGTCGTACGTCGTCCCACCAGTCTCTCCGAAGTCGCGGCTATTGCGCAGACCGATAAAGCGTCGGTCGACGCAGTCGTCAGTGCGTTCACAGGCCTGAGCTATACGGCAGATGCCGATCGGTCTCAGTCCGACCGCCATTTCCTGATCCGATACGCGGACCGCGACGAGTCAGGTCGAACACTGATCGATATCAGCCACGAAAGCCTGATCCGAAACTGGCCGCGTCTGACGCACTGGATGAAGCGGGAGTCTGCCTGGCGTCGCAACCTCGAACGCCTGATTGATGCGACCGAACAGAACCGGTCAGGACACGGCGATTTCCTGGCGGGTCGAGCGTTGGAAGCACTGTCCGATTGGTTCGATTCTGAATCTCCGACAGTTCACTGGGCGGACCGTTACGCCCCGGGCAAGTATCAGCCAGCCTTGGGATTCCTGCTCGCAAGCAAACGAAAGGCGGCGGAAGAACGCCGCCGACGTACGGAAGAGCGCGAAAAGCAGGAAGCTGCGGAAAAGAAGCGTGAGGTCGATGAGAAGCAACGTGAAGCCAACCGACGCGTGTATCGAGTGTTGAAGTACCTCGTCGCAGCCTTACTGGTGATCGTTATCGGTGGCGCTGCGGGACTGTATTCGATTGACCAGGGTCGCCAGGCGCTGGCAGCAAAAAACCAAGAGAACGAGGCGTTGATTGGGAATCTGGATGTCGCGAAAGAGACCATAGCGACTGCCGACGAGAGCGCGAAAAAACTCATCGCAGACGCGACGCGAGACGCCGACGCTGCAAGAACCAAAGCCGAGGCTGACGCGAAGCTGGCGCAAACTGCTGTGGCGAAAGCCGAGGCTGAAGCAAAAGTGGCTGACAAGCAGGTGGAGGAGGCTCTGGCCGCAGCGGCGCTTGCAAAGATTGAAGGTGAATATCTGGCGACAGTGGCACAGGTCGATGGCCGGCTGCGTTTCGGCGAGTACGAAAGTGCGATCAGGCTTCTGGAGTATGCTCTGAAGATGGATATCAGCGACGCCAGGAAGGACGTGATCCAGAGGAAGCTCGACCAAGCGCGAGACGGGCTGCGTAAGACACGTCAACCGATCAACTCGAGTGCAGTCAGTCGTGACGGCCGAACGCTTGTCTTCGGTGGCACGAAAGGAAGCGTCTCTGTCTGGCGAGTTCGTGCCGGTACGGAGACATTTCCCGAATCTGCAACTACAGCGTTTACGATGCCGAACGACCGTCGTGCCGATTTCGTGAGCATAACACCGGACGGTCAACGGGTCTTCGTGGCCGCACAGAAAACTCTGTACGTTGGCGACGCGGTACCGGTCGAAAAAGCGGCGCTCGTCGAGTTTTCTGTGCTGGACCAGACAGTAACTGCGGTAGAGGTCTCTCCGGATGGAGAATGGCTGGTTACTGGAGAACGCGACGGATACGTGCGAGTCATAAATCGACATACCGGAAAACACTTGGGCAGCTATAAAGCCGATAAGTCCATTCAGGATCTGGTTGTTGTTCCGGACAAGAACCGTCTGATCGTTCTGACTTCGGATCAGTGCCTTCTGATCAAAGTTGTCGATGAGGCTTCACTGAGTCTCAAGTTCGAACATCGGGCGCCACTCGATTCGACGGTTTCGCTGTCACACGCTGCGATCGCCCCGAACGGGAATACGCTTGTTGTGAGCCACGAAAAGACAGGCAACATCTTTCTGCTCGAATTGAACGAGTCTAATGGCGTCGGTTCATTGATACTTAAGTCCGACGCAGCCATGCATACCAGACGTGTGACGGATTTGGCATTTTCTCTCGACGGAACGCGTCTGGTTACAGCGTCAGACGACTACATGCTTCGCGTATGGAACATCGAATATGGTCTCGAAAAACACCCGATACCTGACTTCGACTTCAAGCCGCATCGTCACCGCAGCGGCGTGGCCGTCTGTAGTTTTGTGGACGGGACCAGCGAGGCGTTGGTGTCCGCGAGTCGTGACGGCACTCTGCGGTACTTGAACCTCGCCATGTACGAATCCGAACGCTCGCGGCCGAGACAGAGCTTCACAGATCTGGGTCGAGAATGGATGGTACTCCGGTGGGGCAGTCGGAACGGTGCGTTCCGGATCTCCATCGCAGACGGTGAGCGTCTTCTGACGAGCATGGAGGCACTGCAGACGTTTATCCTTGACAGCAAGTACATCCCCAAAAACACATATTATGAAATGTGGATGGTCAGGGAGCGGACTAATAAGAGGCACAGGATCGAAGTGCCACTCTTGAAGTTCGGAATGACGGAATACGGCATCGGGCTTGGAACCGAATACTTGCCCGAATCTGGCGACGTGATCAAGGAACTGCAACTTGTGCCCATTGGTCCGGATGGAAAGCGACTCCCGCACCCGGCTGCCAATTGAGCGTGGAGCTGCTGTCGACGTGTGGACGGCATCACCGACAGGCACCGAACACTGAGAATCGCGACGAACGAAGCGGCGGTTGCTACTCGTCGATCGTAGGTTCGCGTTCGGCGAACAGTTTTGAGCGACGCAGGCGCAGGCGGTTCATCCAGTAGACGCTGAGGACTCCCAGCGTTGCCAGGCCGTATTTCATGCTGCGGCCGAAGTTGATGCTGGATGCTTCTTCGAAGTACCGCAAGGGGACCGGGATGTCTCCGATCCGGAAGCCGTCCTGTACGGCGAGCTAACCAGAACTGACGCGACCACACAGCAGTCGGGCGCGGCGCCGACAACAAAGACGGCAGGCTCGGCACATCGCGGGCCTGCCGTTTGTCATTTGGTGCAAGCGTTGACTGAGAGAATCCCAGCGTGTCCGATCCAGCAACCAGCCCGCGTTTTCCGCCGCCGTCATCCAGTGTTCGACGGTCTCACGCCGATACCGAACCATCTGAGTCGACAGTGTTAGCGGTCTCCCGCAGCCACGGCGTGAAGAACGACGACGGCCACTGGGTCACCGTTCGCCACCAGGGTAGCCTGAAAGACGCTTGGAAAGACGGAGGTTGACGCGACGGACAAAGGTCCGATCGGTGACAATTCGCAGTTTGACTGTAGCCGGATTCGCAAAAACTCGGGCCGATTCAGACAGGCCGTCCGAAGTCTTGCGACTCCGGCTACGACTTTTGTCGCGCGCGGGCTGCCCTTGATTTCGTACGCACACTGCCCTGACGCACGGGCGAACAACGGGCAGTCACGAAATGATCTCGCGGGGTTCTCGACGCCTATCTCCAGTCACAGGTGTAGTTGACGTTTTCGCGGAGTCTCTCAACAATCGCGAGCCGTCAAAACAAAGCACTCGGAGAGGTGGCAGAGTGGCCGAATGCACTGGTCTTGAAATCTCGCTCTCTCCGCATCGCTCAACCCGTAAAACACGCTATTTACTGGGTCAAACGCTCTCGAGTTGCCTTGGCTGAGGCCTTACAAGACCCCACAAATCCCTACTTTCGGGTGTGGGGCACACCCGCTCTTTCGGATCGTCGTGACGATTTACGACGATCCGAATTTGGAGTTGGGTCAGTCAGGATCGGGTGTCTAGAATCGAAGGCCCCAACCCGGATGCGTCTCCCCTCAACGCCAATTCAAGTGCTCAGACCCGCAGCTCGGATCGTTTCCAACGAGCGACTGAGGATCGGTAGATCGGTCGGCAGCCGCTGTAGGGATTGCTCTTAGCTAGTGCCCGTCGGGAAACTGATTTGGTGCCGTAGAATTGCGTGTCAAAATCGAAAAACGCTCCTCGAAGAATCGAACAGAAGTCTGCTTCAGCGTGTTTATTCCAGTGACA